>OHMA01000480.1_pt1 | contig 22875 bp, 20 predicted proteins | sample 1569171 | NCBI WGS metagenome assembly OHMA01 (sample SAMEA3879580, study PRJEB24766) | human gut metagenome | biome: human-associated habitat; feature: feces | place: USA | collected 1985/1987
CGGAAGGAAACGCTTTTTTGCGCAAACAACCTCTCCGGCTGTATTAAAGACGGCCAGAGAGGTTGCATAATTGCTGGTGTCGATGCCCAGCGTATAGCTGCTCACAGCTGCTCAGGCTCTGCGTCCAGACCCTGCTCGCGTGCCACCGTACCCAGCAGACCGTTGACGAACTGATAATCCTCGTCTGCGCCATACTTTTTGGTCAGCTCGACTGCCTCATTGATGACGACGCCAGGCTTTTTCTCGTCGCCGTACAGCATCTCTGCCAGAGCAAGACGCAACACGGTCAGGCTGACACGGGGCAGACGCTCCATGGTCCAGTTGCGCAGGTGAGCGCGGATCTCGTCATCCACCTCTGCGGAATGATCGTAGTAGGCGTTCAGCAACAGACGGCTGAACGCGTCCACGGGATGCTCTTCATCGTTCTCAGCGTGGTTGGACAATGCCTCGGCCAGAGGAATGTCACCAAAGGTCTGCGAAAATGCCAGCAAAAAGGCGTTTTCACGGGCTTCTCTACGGGGCAGAATGTTTTCCATAATGTTCCTTTCGCAATACAAACCCTCCCCGCCGGGCGTACCGGGAGGAGGATCGTTTCTGATATGATTTTTTGCTGAATTTGTTACTGCGCTTCGGCAAGGCCTGCAATGACCAGATCCACGCGGCTAACCGTCACATTGGTCATGTTCTGCACGGCAGACTTGACGTTTTCCTGTACTTTTTCAGCCACAGAGGGAATCCGTGCGCCGAACTGCATCATCAGGTGCAGAGTGATGCTGGCCGTGCCGTCCCGCATCTCAACCACCACAGGCGGCTGGATACTGGCAGATTCCAGCAGGCTTTTCAGCTTTTTATTCTGCACGCCGCAGGACACCTCGGCAACGCCGTCCACTTCCAGTGCGGCGCAGCGGGCAATCTTACCCACGACCTCGGTCGAAATCTGAAGGCTGCCGCCCTGAAGATCCATGTTCTGTAAATCCATTGTGCTGTCCTCCATCCAAAGGCTGCTCCGGCAGCGGTTTCAAAACCCTGAAACCGGTCTGCCGTGCCTGCCTTTTGTGTTCAAACGCGCCCTTGTACAGTGCATAAAGGCGCGCAGCATTCATTTTTGATAGAGTTATTATACCATCAATGCGGGGGTAATTTCAATACTTGTTTGGAAAAGAAGATGGAAATCAGCATAGAATGGCATCCCGGCAGCGCATACGGCTTTCTGCCTGCAAGAAAAGCTGCGCCTGCGCCGCCGGGATATCCGCATAGATAAAGAGTGCTTACTTTACCTCCACCACCGTGATATTCTGGGCGGTCACGCTGCTTTTGTTCATCACCACATCCCGGATCTGTGCCACCTGCGCCGCCGTGAGCGGCTCACCCGCTGTCATCACGGTCAGGTCTGCCCGCCCTGCTTGCAAAAAGCACAGGCAATCCGCAAAGCCCTTGGCGCGCACCAGCGTTTCGATCTCGTTTTCTACGTTCAGATCCTCCAGCCCTGCCGCCATTTGTGCGGTGTACTCCTTTTTCTCCTCCGCTGTCAGGGAGGAGGACTTCAGGCTCTTTTGCAGGGTATCCATTGCTTCGTCGTGTGCCTTTTCCCGCTTGAGCCGAGCCTGTTCAAAAAAGCGGGTGCCGCTGTCGTTTGCTACGCTGACAAGCTGTGCTTCGCCATAATTTTTATTGACACCGGAGGCGGCCTCCGCCTCTGTGGGCAGTGCATCCGTGATGGCAGTCTCCGCTTCTGCCTCCACTGGCTCTGCCGAGACCATGAGGGTGTCGGCCTCTGTCTGCGGAGTAATGTCTGCCCGGGCATACTGCCAGTTTAGATAAACGGCAATGACAAGGGCAGCGGCCAGCGTAAGCGCGGTCACCCGCCGGGTATTTCTGGAAAGTGCTCTCATAAAACGCTTCCTCCTTTGTTTTTGGGTAAATAGTTTTGGTACTCGATCAAAGCAACAGCTCAGCACTTGCGTTGCTCCACGCAGATGCGGTTCGTGGGCAGATCCAACAGCGAATGCAGCAGCTCAGTAATGCGGGCTGCAACCCGGACATCTCCCCCGCCCTCACACAGCACGGCGACCCCGCAGACCTGCGGCAGATAGGTAGTCTCGGCCAGCGCAGACCCATCCTGTAAAAGAACGTGCGTCTCCTGCTGTTGCAGATCTCCGGTCTGGGTATCTACTGCATAGATAGTCTCCTCTCCGGTGGTCAGGGTGACCATGACCGTGGTGCGCCCTGCTCCCTGCAATTGGCTGATAAGCTCTTCCAGCTGCTGCTCCAGTTGGGTCTGGTACTGGCTGACGGCAGCAGTCCGGACAGTAGATGCCGCGGTTTTCTGCGTGTTGCCGCTGGGTAAAAGTTCCGACAGCAAAAGCAGCAGCATTGCCATCACGCCGACCGTCACCGCCAGCGCGGTGCGGTTTTTGTTGTTTTGCAAAGAGCGTAAAGCGGAAAGCAATTCATTCTTCTTCACGGTGTGCTCTCCTCCGCTGCCGTGGGAGCGGTGCCCAGTGTCTGCTGCAAAAAGCTAAGCGCTGCCTGCTTTTGGGCGGCGGTACAGCCCGCCGGGAAGGCAGCAACAACCTTTTTTACCACGACCTGCTGCCCGGCTTTTTCCAGCGTGACCGTCACGCTGGCATCAAGCCCGAACTGCTGGCGGCACTGTGCAGTGCAATGCTCTTCCAGTTGAGCCTTGGTCTCAGTCAGGATCTCCGTTTCCAGTGCATCCGGCTGTGCAGTGGACGTGGCCGCCGGGGCTGTGCTCCCTGAAAAAGCGGTCAAAACCTTGCCCGGCAGCCGTGGCAGCTGCGCAAGAAGGACTGCTAAAATATATAACCCGGCTGCGGCTTTTATGCACCGGCCTGCCCAGCTTTGCCCAGCAAATAAACTGACCAGCTCCGCCCCGATGCACGCCATGCAGAATACTGCCGCGGCCCGCTGAAATGCCTGCATCTAACCACCCCCTGTCAGCATCAGCAGTGCGATGCCCACCACAAACAACATAAAAAACAAGGCCGTAACAGCCGCCATGCAGCGCACGGCTTCGGCAAAGCATTGCAGCAGCTTATGGCAATACTCCAGCCCGCCGATCCCGGCAAGCCAGCCGCAGCAGGACAGAAAAAGCAGATGTATCAGCAGCCCGAGATACAAGGGCGCAAATTCTGCCCCGATGCTGAGCAATGCGGCAATGCCAAGGGTGCTTTTGAGCAACTGCATCCCGGCCAGCACTGCATCTGCCGCGTTGCTCAGCGCCTGCCCTACAATGGGCACACTGCCGGTCAGCAGCTGTCCCAGACGGGAGGCTGAACGATCCAGCTGCACCGTGACTACGCGCTGAATGCTCATCAGGGCGGCGAACACTTTACCCGCCCAGCCGATGGCCTGCCGCAGCAGCCGCCCGGTCAGGGTACAGCCCTCGAACAGACTTTTGCGGGAACTGATGCCGCAGGCCATGCTGATGGCAAGGTAGCTGCGCAGCAGCGGCTGCAGCCAGAGGGTGACCGCCTGTGCGATAAAACACAGCACCGTGAGCAGAAAGCCGTTTGCAGCCGCTCCGGCGTTCCATTCACCGCCAGCTGCCAACACGCCGCTGTATACCGGCAAAAAGCCCAGCAGATAACTTTTCCACCCGGCCATCCGGGTGCACAGGGCAGCGGCAAGCTTGTCCAGCTCCTGCCACAATAGAACGCCGCAGCCGCCGGCAGCCGCCAGCTCCAGCAGTGCTCTGTCGGCAGTGTCCTGCAAGAGAAATGCAAGTCCAGCTGCCAGCGACAAAAACAGCAGAACATCGGCATATTGTTGCATCGTATCCCGCAGCAATTGCACCGGTTCGGCGGCAAACAAACGCACAAGGGTGCCAAGCGGGTCTGCCGCAAACTGCTCGGCCTGTACAGGTGCCTTGTCGAGATAGGTTTGCCACGGTGTGGCTTCTGCTGCCGCAGCTTTCAGAGCGGTTTTGCTGCACAGAAAACCCAGCGTTGCCATGCAAATGATAAGGCCGCATTTTTTCATCCTGCCAACCCCCAGATCGTCTGGAATATCTGTTCCAGCAGCGGCCATACTGCTGCCAGTACGAGACACCGCCCCGCCAGCCCGGCGCACCATGCAAGGGCATCCGCTCCGGCTTCCTCGCAGAGGGTGCGGACGTAATCTGCCAGCAACAGGATGCCCGCGCTGCGCAAAAGGCAGGAAAAGGCTTGCGCATTGGTGCGCTGCCCCAGCTGTGCCATTGCTTGCAGTACCCCGCGCAGCGGCTGTGCCAGACGGAGCAGCAGCCACACCGCAGCACCCAGCGAAAGCAGCAACGCAAATGCCGGGGAATACCGCTGCAATAGAACTCCCGCAAAGGCCATCAGCAGCAGCGCAGTCAGCACCGGAACTGCCGCCATGGCTTCTTTTGTGCCACTTTCGATTCCAAGTCCGACGATGGCAGATCCGACCAGCGCAGCCGGAGCTGCATCCACACCAAAAATAAACTGTGGTGACGTGGAAAACAATCCGAATAGAATGATCGGGAACACCGAGCCATACAGTCCGTAAACTGCCGGAAGCCCTGCGATCTGCGCATATCCCATGGAAATCGGAATGGAAACTGCCATGATAATAATTCCCGCTAAAATATCTTTCGGAAGATTTTTCTTATTATAATGTTTTAATGTCTGGAATGGCTGCACTCTCATGTTTCAATCACACTTCTCTCTTTTTATTCAAACCTGACATGTTCCAGTTTTTTTCTTCCTTACTGTATCACAAATTTTTTAAAATCAAAAGATATTCCCTTGTAAAATCTTCCTATGAATGATACGATATTTTTATGCGCTTTTTCTTACTAATGTGATGAATCGCGAAGGAATTTTTAATGCAGCTGTTTTTATAAAACAATGCAGAAACGGAGGATTAGATTACTATGAGTGAATACAGAATGGGGACAAAATGTGTGCAGGCAGGTTACACACCTGGCAATGGAGAACCGAGACAGGTGCCGATCATCCAGTCGACCACTTTTAAATACGACACCAGTGAGGATATGGGAAAATTATTTGATCTGGAAGCAAGCGGATATTTTTACACACGCTTGCAGAATCCAACCAACGATCACGTAGCAGCTAAGATTGCAGCAATGGAGGGTGGTACGGCAGCAATGCTGACTTCTTCCGGACAGGCAGCCAATTTTCTTGCCATGTTCAACATCTGCGAATGCGGCGATCACATCGTTGCTTCCTCCTCTATCTATGGCGGAACCTTCAACCTGCTTGCCGTTACCATGGCAAAGATGGGGATCACGACCACATTTGTTTCCCCGGATGCTTCCGAAGAAGAGTTAAATGCCGCATTTAAGCCAAATACAAAGCTGATGTTCGGCGAAACGATTGCCAACCCTGCACTCACTGTTTTAGATATCGAACTGTTTGCAAAAGTGGCTCATGCACACGGCGTTCCGCTTGTGATGGACAATACGTTCCCTACCCCGGTCAACTGCCGTCCGTTTGAATGGGGTGCTGACATCGTAACCCACTCCACGACCAAATATATGGATGGTCACGGAGCTGCCTTAGGCGGAGCGATTGTGGACAGCGGTAAATTTGACTGGATGGCTCACGCTGATAAATATCCGGGACTGTGTACTCCGGATGAAAGCTATCATGGAATCACCTACGCAGAAAAATTCGGTAAAGAAGGTGCCTTCATTACAAAATGTACTGCACAGCTGATGCGTGACTTTGGCTGCATGCAGTCCCCACAGAGTGCCTTTATTTTAAATCTCGGTCTGGAGTCCCTGCATGTCCGTATGCCAAAACATGTAGAAAACGGTCAGGCTGTTGCTGAATTTTTAGAGCAGCACCCAAAGATTGCCTATGTCAACTATCCGGGACTTCCTTCCAATAAATATTATGAACGTGCAAAAAAATATCTGCCAAACGGCGGCTGTGGCGTTGTTTCCTTCGGTTTAAAAGGCGGACGTGCCGCTGCATCCACATTTATGCAGAATCTGAAACTTGGAGCGATCGAGACACATGTGGCTGACGCAAGAACCTGCTGTCTGAATCCGGCAACCTCCACACATCGCCAGATGACTGACGAGCAGTTGAAAGAAGCCGGCGTTCCGGCTGAACTTGTCCGTATCAGCCTTGGACTCGAGGATAAAGAGGATCTGATCTCAGATATTTCCCAGGCACTCGATGCAATTGCAGAATAAGTTAAAGTTTACTGCTTTTTATTGAAATACATAAGAATCGTATACTGACAAAAAGGATGCATCCTGTAAAACCAGGAAGCATCCTTTTTTCACATCTGCATCAGCTGATCTTTTGCTTCTTTCACATATAATAAGGCATTGTCACGGTTTGAGGCAATCTCCTCTTCCGTAAGTTTTCTTTTTATCTTCGCCGGATTTCCAAATGCAAGGCTGTCATCCGGGATCTCCATATTCTGTGTCACAAGCGCCCCGGCCCCAATGATACAGTTATTGCCGATCACCGCTCCATTTAAAATAATTGCTCCCATTCCAATCAATGTATTATTTCCAACCGTACATCCGTGCACGATTGCACTGTGCCCGATCGTCACATCATCCCCAATGGTAAGCGCATGCCCGGCTCCAACATGAAGAACTGCATTATCCTGTATATTAGTTCGGCTTCCGATCGTGATCTTTTCCGTATCGCCCCGGACCGTCGCATGATACCATATTCCTGAATCTTCGCCGATCGTGACATCACCTTTTACGATCGCACCTTCTGCTAAATAATATGCCATGATATACCAACACTTTCTGCCTGATTTTACACCAGGCCTGCATTCTTTTATCAGTCTTTCCCGTCTATCTGGCCAATATATGCGGAAACAACTGCTGCCACGCCGTCAATGCCAAGTTTACACTCATCTAAACACAGATCATAATTGTCCGCCAATCCCCAGGTTTCCCCGGAATAATAATTATGATACTGCTTTCTCCGGCGGTCTGTGTCATCCACGATCATTTTGGCTTTTAATTCGGATACCTGATGTTTCTTTGCAATTTTGGAGATTCTTGTTTTCTTGTCCCCACACAGGAAGATGCGTACAGCATCCGGATGTTCTTTATATGCATAATCCGATGCACGGCCGATTACGATACACGGCTGATCCTCAAACAGTGCTGACAATGCTTTTTTCGGTGTCTCACGCACCTTTAAATTCATATCGTCCGCAACCATACTCATCATATCATCCACCTGGCGTTCCCCAAAATAAAATGGATATTTGTCATACACTTTTTTCTCTTTTGCAAGCTCTATCAGTTCTTTTTTGGAATAACACGGGATGCCATAAATCTCTGACAATTTTCTTCCTACTTCGTCCCCTTCACATCCACATTGTCTGGCAATTGTTATAATCATAATAATCCTCCATTCCTGCACGTCCCTTTATAAAAACAACATTCTTATTTTTATAAAAAGTGCTCTGACCATTCCTTTTCTTTAAAGCCGGTAATTACCGTACTTCCATCTACGATCAATGGACGTTTTACCAGCATTCCGTTTGTCGCAAGCAGCTTTAACTGCTCGTCCCCGCTCATTTCAGGAAGCCTGTCCTTAAGCTTCATTTCTTTATATAAAAGTCCGCTGGTGTTAAAAAATTTCTTTAATGGCAGACCGCTCTTTTCATGCCATTCTTTCAATTCCTCGTAGGACGGATTCTGCTCTACGATGTGACGATCCGTATATGTAATCTCATGTTCATCCAGCCATTTTTTCGCTTTCTGACAGGTGGAACATTTGGGATATTCTATAAAAAGCATTGGATGTCCTCCTTTTGGTATGGTACGTTGTTGTTAATTGATATTGTACCACAAATTGGATGGGAGTGGGTACACAAATCCTTTTTCAGATGGTGGCATTTTTTATCGTAACGGGGAACCGTGACAGCTTGCTTTCTCTCGCCTCTATTGTGGTAAAATCAAAGTCGGATTTTTCAACAATGTGGCAATAACCGGGGTATATTTAGATACTCCATAGTCTTCAACAATACTGGTTATTCTAGCCCCTGCATCCTTTGACGAAGCACCACATAAGAAAACCCTTTCATCAGCAGTTCCATAATCCAACACGATAAAACGATCATGGAATATACCGCCTGTCTTTTTCATTGACAAATTTACTGTTGGGTACTCCTTGCAGAAATCTATAAATTCTATGTTGTGAAGTTTATTATTTCCAACATTATCACTGAATAAAATAATACCTACTCCGGCCGGAGAATTCTTAAGGTGTACCAGCGTTCTTAGTCCAATATAATTATCAACAACATATATTGACGACTTTGCCTGCTTATAAATGGACTCATATACCTCATCTGCACTACTAAATTTTGCATTAAACATAAGCCACTTTTCATCATCATCTGAAACAAAGCTGTTCATCATATCAGCCAACTCAGATTTTGTCACAACATCCTTCAAGCCTTCTGCAACATCTGAAATCTGCTTTTCAAGAGATATCATATCTGAGTTGATTTTGTTAATTTCTATTCTGTTGTTAGCAGTTTCCATGCTTAACTGAAGTATTTCCCTCTGACCAATAAGATCTCGATTATCTAAAATGTAATCTTTCATTCTTTTGAAGGTTCTCACCAATGCAATGCTTTGTCTTACTGCAAGTTCTCCTTTTAGAACAGTCATTAACATGTATACACCTTGTTCCGTAAAAACGTATGGATTGCTGCGGGATTTGCTGCTTATATTTGCGGTCACAAATTGTGACCGCAAATATTCTACTTCATTATCAGATAATTGAAACATCATATCATTCTGAAATCTTTCTATATTTCTTTTTACCTGCTGATTAAAAGCCTTAAGTTCATATCCATATACTTCAGCCAAATCTGCATCTAATAATACTTTACATCCCCGAAATTCATATAATTTTTGTTTCATAAATTCTTCATTGATCTCAATTACTGCAATTTCATCTTTCTTTTTATCTTCTGCCATAGAATTCCTCCATCCATTTTGCGGTAAAAAAAATCGTCCGCAATTCTCATATGAACATATTTCTGACATCAGCAATATGTCCGATTTGTTATTATCTTTCTATTATTTCAGTTAATCATTTTCTTTTCCATATTAGACTTTTTCCTCCCACATTGAACCATTTTACTGACATCAGCAAAATAGTCTATTCCTCTTTTTTCTTCATTTTGTCATAATACGCTTTATACCTATAGATTGTCCTCTCACTGACATTGTTTCGCTTCGCAATTTCTACCATTGTCATGCCGCTCTCATACCCAACAACAAAATCATTGTAAATTGCCATCCATTTGGCATTATGTTTCTGCCGTCCGCTTAATTTACGATTTCTGTAATACTCCAATTCCTCTCGAAGGTCAGCATTCTCTTTTTCCAACTCCTCAATTCTTTTTAATGCCTCTTCAAGTGTTACCGTTTTCTCCATTATCCAGTCCTCCGTTCATGTCATTTTCGTTTTGTCTATATTATAAATATCTATGTCACTTTAGTCAATCCGATTGTGTCATGTTGCGTCATTTTTTACAATAGCTTTCATACAATCGAAATACCGCTGATATCTTTTACAGGCTAAACTTCTCCAAAAGCAGTCAGCCTGTATGTTTTTTATCCAATCACGTAGAATCCATTTTCTTTTTATTGCCGGTCCATATTTTAAGATCAGTGCTGTCACAACATCCACACATCTCTCAAATGCTGCATTCTCTTTTGCATCATCATAATATTTCTTTCTCATTTGTCCGCCCCTTTCTGTGCTTAAATTGCTTTGGCAGCCAATTAGAGTTATCTGCTTTCAACAAATCACACACATATATCTTGTTCGGCTTTCCCAATCCCTGATGGCTTCGATAAATCAGATTATGTGCCTCCAGTTCCTTCAGCATCTTGTTAATCTTCTTATTTCCCAGATGCAACAGCTTCATCATTTCCTTGATTGTAAAAATGATAAATGTAGCTCCATATTCATTTCGCCACGCATCACCATTACACTCTGATAAGCAGCGCCGATCCAACAAAATCATATAAAGCGCCTTTGCCTCATTCGTCATACTTCTAAATTGCTCCTCTTTAAATAATCGTTTCGGTAATCTGTAAAACTTATCGTCATATTTTATATTTTCCATTTTTCCTGATTCTCCATATACTTTAAAGTTCTTTCGTCATTAACAGCCTTTTGTACCCCATTCTTGCATAGAATTCAACTCTCGTTACATAAATATCGCTAATTGGCAAGCAGTGCATTTGTACGTACAAAATGCATTTTAGCTTGTTGGGGCAATGCCCAATCCCCTAAAACCATGAAAATAAATTTTCACGGAGCTACGCCTATCGGCTTTGTCATGCTGATGTATTTCCAACATTTCATAAATTCTTCACTCCTTCCCTTCCTGATTTATGAAATTATTTTCTCAGATTTTCTATGCCGATTCGGTATATCCAAGATGCTGGAAAAATTTTGTTTTTATAAATTTTTCCAACATCTGGGACAAGACAGGAAAAGAATTTCTCTTTATCTCATGGCAATATCATGGTAATCTATCTGTATCTTTAAAAACGAGGAACATACTATGCATACAAAACTTACCATACCAGAAAGACTGAAAGATTTGAGAGTCTCAGAAAAAAGAATGTCGTTGCAGGAATTATCCGATGCTACCGATATCCCCAGCTCCACGCTTGGCAATTATGAAAAAGATGAAAATATAGATATGTCACTCGGCAATCTTATAACGCTTGCTAATTTTTACAACGTAAGCACAGATTACCTTCTTTGTCGGACAGAATTACGGAAACATAAAAATCAGTCAGTATCTGATCTGCACCTGAATGACGATGCCATACAAATACTGACTGATAAAAAATATAACCCTCGATTATTATCTGAATTACTCACACATGAAAATTTCAAAAAATTCATGACTGACCTGGAAATCTATATTGATGGATTTAACGATAAGGGAATTCAGATAGCGAATGCTTTTCTTGATGTGATGAGATGTAAATTAACAGAGCTTGGTGCCGATTCTACTGATGCATTTGCAAGCGTATTTGATAATTCACACATTGAAGCAGAACAATATTACATGAATATTCTGTCATCAGACTTGAAACCGATTGTCTCTGACCTGAGAAATGCTCATACGAAAGACAGCAATACTGCCAGCGGCATTGACTATCAAAGTATGGTCAAAAATATCATTGATGACTTTGCATCTCAAATACTTACTACCGCAGATGACGATACAGAGTCATCAAATGATGCTTATATAAATGGTCTTTTGCTTCTTTTTTGCAAAAATCTGGAGATGAAAGTCACTCAACTTTCTACAGAAGAAAAGCAGACGTTAAGAGAAATATTTTCCCGTTCCAAGCCCGCAAAAGAACATCGGAAGTTGAGGCGGAGAAATCCGAAATTGTAAACTAACTCCAAAAAGCAAGGCAGCTTATCCCACTTAGAGTAATCTGCCTTGTTTTCTATGCTCCTTAAATATATGCACATCTTATTTGCCATTATCTTAATGGACAATCTGATTTTTTCACTTTGTTTGCAAGTTTCAACAACCCATTATTTTTACAATAAATCTGTAAATCTCTTATGGTTTGTTTTGATGTAGGTCCAATAACAATAGAGTCGAATAAATCTTCAAAGTCTATTCCTTCTTTTTCACACAATTCTGCTAAATTCAAAATATATACCTGCCTAATAGTATTAAGTACTTTACATTGAAGATGCTTATCATTTTCATTAACAAAAAGTGGAGAAATTCTAATTTCTTGCTCCGACGAAAAACTTTCATGCTTATGAAACATTGCACATAGCAACAAATCATCAATCAAACCGTTTAAATTTGAAAAATCGTCCATTTTATCATATTGAATATAGTCTCGTAACAGTTCTTTCATTTTATGTTGCTTGGCACAATAACCATAATATTCTTCATTCATAATGATCTGATTGTAAAAAATAAGCTTAAATAACGTTTCTGTATTAAATACAATCGCTACTCCTTGTCCACCACATGCATACCTATCCCATTGTGCTGCATCATTACGTGCTTTGGATACGCAAAATATATATGGATATTCTTTTTGCAATCTATCTTTGATTTGCCCAAAAACATCATTGGCTTTTTCCTTATTAGCTGAATCAATGCATGCATATACCTCTTTTTCCAGATCGTTTATAAACCCTATTAATTCTTCTCGATCATTCATATGTTCTGCACTGCCAAACCAAATCTCTTTCTTGCCAATAATCCCACATAGTGCATTTATATCTGTATAATGCCATAGTGTTTTTCCATACTTTTTTACTGCCCTTTTCACTCGTTCTTCCCTATAATCATCTCTTCCCATAGAATTGTTTGCCTTGTAATTTGCTACTTTTGTATCAAACAATGAATCGAATTGTTCATCCTCATATCGATTTTGTAAATTCATTTCATCATGGTCAGACTCATCAAGCATGATAGGCAATTCAAGCGACAAGTCCTTACCAATCTCCAACTTCTGAGTAATGATGCACTTGTTCTCATCATCCCAGCGTTCATAGCAGTAATTCTTACCGTCCGCGGTAAAATAATAGCCTCGGTTCGGATTGAATCCACTTTTACGTTTCTTTGTTTCACTCTTCATTGCAGTGTCCTTTCCGTCCGAATGAAGGATGGTGGGATACAAAAAGAGCCTGTGGCCGAAGATGAACCACAGGCTCTGGTTTGCGAAATAGGCGCACGAAAGCAACGGTGGGTGCATCTTCGCTTCAACCACAGCTGTTATTGCTGTGATTGGAACTCTTATGCATCCCATCGTCCTTATAGCGCTATTCGGACTAAATGAGATTTGTTTTATTGATTACATTTGAAAGTTACCATATTTGTTTTTTTTGCCCGTTGTAGAAAGTTCTACGGAAAAATGATGTAAAAAGGCTCTGCGGAATCTAATTACTCCGCAAAGCCCTATAAATTGGCATTAGACTGTTGAAGAAAGTTCTACAAAAAAATTTAAGCAAAAAAATAGACCGGATTTCTCCCAATGTCATTTAGATAAGGATTATACAAAGAACAGTGTATATAGAAATATGTACCCTGTTCTTTTTTTGTAAAATTATGTTAAGCACTTGACATGATAATCAAAATGTGCGGTCGCTCTAACTATCTTTTTTAAGATAGTTAGAACGACCCTTGTAATTAAGAAAATATCTTGATTGCAAGGAGAATTACACGATGAATTATTCTACAGAGGTAAAACAAAAATTACTATCAATTATTACAAAAATGGATTCTTACTATTGGCTATTTACAAAGCATCCAAAAACGGACTTTTCCCGTAAAAAGAAATGGTCATTTGAAGAGGTTATGAAGTTCATGCTTACAATGGAAGGCAAAGCATTAAGAGATGAACTGTTGGAATATTTTGAATTTGATAATACTACACCATCAAATTCTTCATTCAATCAGCGTAGAGCACAGATATTGCCTGAAGCATTTGAATTTTTATTCCAAGAATTTACAAAGTCTTTTACGGATAATGTTACATATAATGGTCTTAGACTGATTGCATGTGATGGCTCGGATTTGTGCATTGCACACAATCCCCAAGATGAAACAACCTATTTTCAAACTCTTCCTGACAGAAAAGGGTACAACCTATTGCATTTAAATGCTTTTTATGATTTATGCAGCCGCCAATACACAGATGCAATTATCCAGCCTTCACGCTTGGCGAATGAAAGACGTGCAATGTGTGAAATGATTGACCGATACAATGATACATCAGCTATTTTTATCGCAGACAGGGGTTATGAGAATTATAATATATTTGCCCATGTGGAACACAAAGGAATGTATTATTTAATTCGTGTCAAAGATATAACAAGTAATGGTATAACTTCAAAACTTACAATGCTTCCAGAGAGTGGGGAATTTGATGAATGGGTTAATGTTACGCTTACTAAAAAGCAGACAAATGAAGTAAAAGCAAATCCCAAAAAATACAGAGTTATTGATAAGAAAACGCCTTTTGATTATCTTGATCTGCATTTTAATAATTTTTACGAAATGAAAATGAGAGTGATACGTTTTCCAATACCTCAAGGTTCTTATGAATGCATTATTACAAATCTGCCACAAGATAAATTTAATTCTGATGAAATCAAACGGTTATATGCAAAACGTTGGGGAATAGAAACCTCTTTTCGAGAATTGAAATATGCCTTAGGACTAACACGTTTTCATTCAAAGAAACCAGAATATATTATGCAGGAAATATGGTCAAGAATGACTCTGTATAATTTCTGTGAAATTATAGCAACTAATGTTGTTATAAATGAGAAAAAAGGCTGTAAACATACATATCAGCTCAACTATACCCGAGCAATTCGGATTTGCTGTTACTTTCTATCGATTAAAAAAGAAAAAGCTCCACCCGATGTAGAATATCTAATCGGACATGAGCTTCTTCCTATACGTCCTGGGAGAACAGACCCTCGCAAAGTCAAGCCCCAGTCGGCGATAAGCTTTCTATATAGAGCAGCTTAAACAAATATTAGTATATACCATTTTTAAGGCAGATGAAAGCATCTGTCTGTTTGTTGTGCAAATTTATTATGTTAAAAGTGTTATAAGATAGAAATACAGCAGATAAACAAAATGTTTATCCGCTGTATAAGAATTTCTGACTATAAAGCAATCCTTATCTAAATGACATTGGGATTTCTCCAGTCTACTTTTTTGCTTATCTATTATCATTATTTGATGGGTGGTTGATGTATCAAATGTTCATAATGAATCGCCACCAATTCCGCATAAGTATCAGAATAATCCGCAGCCCAATACAGATGCAGTATTTGGTCATATATGGTATTCTCTTCACCCTTAGCTCCCGGAAGTGTCAAGTCCAATGGTTTCTCCGCTAACTGCAACAATCTATTGCTTAACCTGAACGGAATATGAATTCCCAAGCAACAGGAAACGACATTCTCTTTTGTGAGATTCTTTCCTTTCTTCATATTGCTGACAGTCGTATTATCAAGTCCGGTTACCGACTTAAGCGTTCGAAACGATACATTACAAATCTTCTTATCCATCAACGCCGCAAGTGCTTCTCCGAATTCCATGCCATTAATCGCAGCAAGCATCTCTCGCGCAATCTCGTTCACAAGACCAAGGCTCAATTTCTCATCATCCGACAATGCCGAAAGCTCATCATAATAATTGAAGGTCTTGCTTGCCATAGAGCTCGGAAGGGTAATGTAGTGGAGCTCACCCGTCTCTTTATCCATTACAAACTGCAGGAAGCATTCTTCCTCATGTGCTTTGGCATATTCCGTAAAAAACAGTTTTCCCTTATCATCTCGTTCCAGATATTTCTTATTATAAACACAGAGCTTATTATCCACATATGCGAAACAATCGGTATCTACCATGCAGGCAAGAGCCTTACTCTCTGAATACCATTCTTTGAGCTTTGCTTTTTTGACGGATGTTGTGATAGTTTTCCCTTCCATCACTTCATCTGTCAGCACAACTCCCACCGGTTTCGAATTACTGTCGGTGTCCATAGATACCGTTTCGACTTTCGTCTTATGCTTCCTGTCAAATTCATTCTCAGGATATGGATCCTGCCCGCCCGAAAGAAGAAAAAACCGCAAATAAGCATCCACTAACATTGCAAGCCTTGACTGGCGGAAATTCTGATGCTCCACAACAGTAAAAAATTCTGTTGCCTTACTATTATCCACGCTCTCCTTCAGTTCATCAAATTTACCATGTGCCTCTATGGTTTCCTTCGTGACTTTCTTTGCCAGCATTTCGCGCAAGAGCCTCTCATAGCATCCCAGTCTGCGAACCACCCGCTTGATCCTTGCGTTTTCAGCCCCCTTCATCAGGTCAGATATATACTCGCGGAAAGACTTACCCGGAATGATTCTTGCATTACCGGCTTGCACATCATGAAGGAAAACCTTTGCATACTTTTGTTCCTCTACTGACAACATGGAAAACGACTTATGCAAATCAGTCAACGTCTTGTCCAGCGTTTCTTGATCATACTCGCCCTGAATCAGGTTGAGGAACTTTTCAAAACGAGTATTCATATACTCGGCATCAATCTTTGTCGTGTCATACTCCGTGATATGAATTTTTACATCGTACGGAACATCCCCGCCGTGACCGCCTCCACCACCTCCTGCCATCTCCTTATATCTTGCTATCAAGATCAGATACGTCATTTCATCGAATAGCATCTCGATATCCGTTCCATCTTCAGCAGAATACACTCGCTGTTTCCAGTTGAAGCCCTGTATCTTAGCTGCCTGAAGATAGGTATCGAATTGATTAAATGCCTTGGCAAACTTCCGTTTCTCAGACGGTTCCTCTGGTAGCTTCTCAAAGTTGTTAATGGCACTAGCATCAAATATTTCCTTAATCTCTTCAAATGTCCTATTAAGATTACGCAGATTCCTTGGCAACTTGTCCACGAATAACCCCATAGGGATATTGCCGGAATAGGCCTCTACTGCCGCTTCGATGTTTTTCTCCATCGTATTCGGCCTTCGATAGTATTTTATGATACCAAAAGGCTTCTCTGATTCGTTGAACAGTCGATTGGTTCTCGAAAATGCCTGGATTAAGTTTTCATACTCCATCACCTTATCCAGATAAATAGTATTTATCCACTTTGAGTCAAAACCGGTCAACATCTGATTTACAACGATTAAAATATCTATTTGCTGATTCGGCTCCAATCTTTCATACGGTTTCTTATGTGCAAGTCTCAGGCTCACATCCTTCCTGAACTTGTCATACGTCGGTATTGTAAATGTCTGGCCCAATCGATCCCGATAATCTTCAAACATATCCACGATACCGTCTTCCTTATCCAAAGATCCGGTACCGCTTTCGTTATCGATAGTAGGATCAAACATTGCCGTTATCATAAGCTCAGGCATTTCTTTTTTCATAAGCCGCCAATATCGTACCGCTTCTGGAATACTGGATGTCGCAAATATCGCATGGAACTTTCCACCACGACTGTATATAAGCCATTTCTTCTTAATATCCGAAATAACCCCCATGACGTACTCATCCGTCTGATACTGCTCATTCGGGATGAAATCCTCTATGCCTTTTACCCACTTATCACCAACCTTCTTCCCATACATTTTCACCTGGGAGGAGTCCATCCATTTGTAGAAGATCTTCTTTTTCTTTTTATCCTTCATAACGTCTTCTACTGTATCGGCCTTAGCTTTTTCCAAGGCCACCTTCTGGCGGAGCTCATCATCGTCATATATCTTGACCATATAAGGATCAAAGCCAAGGACATTGTTATCTCGGATGCCATCCGCAAGTGTATATCTATGGATTTCGCTGCCGAATATGGTTGTGGTCGTGCTGTCTTTTTTGATATTGACGTCCTGAATCGGCGTACCAGTGAATCCAAAAATAATAGAATGTTTGAAGGTATCCTTTATCGTCGTTAACATGTCACCGAAAGTAGATCGGTGGCATTCGTCAATGATTATGACCAGCCTCTTAGATCTGATCTTTTTAAGATCTGCATCCTTCAATCCCTCCATATCCTCTGAAATATTACTGAGTTTTTGGATGGATGTAACAATAAGCGTATTATCATGATCATCGCTTTTTAACTTTGATATCAGAATATCTGTATTCTCCGTAGCTTGTACGCTCTCGGTTTCTGTTGCAAATGACCGGTACTCTTTGAGAGACTGGATACCCAGTTCTTTCCTGTCCACAAGGAATATAACTTTATCCGCATCATGGGAACTAGCAATCAACTGAGCAGATTTGAAACTTGTCATCGTCTTTCCGCTACCTGTTGTATGCCATACATGACCGCCCCGCTGTGTCTCCGGCGTGTCCTCTTTCCAGTTTCTCTTCGTCACCCGATCAGCGATACCGATTGCAGCATAATACTGATAACTTCTCATAACCTTAAGCAGATTATCATCTGTATCAGCAATCGTATAAAATCCGATCAGCATATGTGCCATAGGAATATTCAGAAGCCCTGCCGTAACCTTATCCCATTCATTGATTGGCACGTTGTCAAAGTCTGCCCAATGAAAAAAGAACGCCGGATTAAAAACACCATCCTCTCCAGGATTTGCGAAATATACAGCCTCTTCCGGCTCCATCGCAACAAATACCTGAATCAGAGAAAAAATACTCCGGAACACACCTTCATGCGAATACTTTATGATCTGGTTATACGCATCACTCACAGGAATATTGCTTCTCTTTAGTTCGATATGAATGACTGGCATACCGTTGATCAAGAGCATTAGATCCCCTCGTCTATCATTCAATATCGGAGACTTTGTGTTGAAATGTGGCTGCTGTACAATCTGGTATCTACTTTCGCCGTAGGCAATTTCCTGACGGTCATATATCTTCAGGCTGACTTCCTTTCCAAAGTGCAACTCATCATCCGGATTGTCTCTAATAATAGACACGCTCCGACCATTGATAAAGCTGTTCAGCTTCAATGGAGTACGCAAATTGATGATCTGCTCCATGATCTGCTGCATCTCGCCATCCGTCAACGGACATTCATTCAAGCAGTTTCTCTGCCTATTATTGTTGAACAGAATATCCGCCCAGTTTTTAAGCAGATCCGCCTCCGATGGATGACGGATTACTTCTGGTTCCCAGCCACGCTCTATCAAGACGCCTATGACGGCTTCTTCAAAATCTCTCTCTTTATCAAAAATCACGTCCGGCACCTCCTTCTACACAAACATTTTCTCCATGCACGCACTCTTTATATGCTTTATCTTCTCCAGCTCTTCCTTCTCAATCTCGATAAGCCGATCCATCTGACGGAAATATTCACCGATTTGCTGCTGTTCCTCTATTGTCGGTGCAATATAAGCACTCATTTCCAGGAATGCCTTCGGCTTCAATGTCCTGAGCTTCTTGACTGTGCCCTCCATACTCCGTGATATTTCCTTGATGAAGCGCGGATGTCTTACGATACACTCCATAAAGCTCGAATCCTGCTCTGTGTAAAAGATCTTGTATATCGGAGATACACATCCCTTGCCCAAAGCATTTCTATGGATTGCTCCATAAATTACATTCGCTGGATTATAGATGATGTCATCATATTCCGTCTGCAGATACTTCTTGTTCGCCTTGTCGATGATCAGGAAATCACGCTTATTTGTCTTCTTATCTTCCGGCCGGATTACGCCTTCTTCAATCGTAAATGCCAGCTGCGGGTACTCATCGGATATCGTATCAATGATATGTCGCTCCGTGAATATCTCAGAAAACTGGCAGAGTTTCCATGGCTTCTTATACTGTCTGAATCTGACAGCCGGAGTATCCGCTCCATCCTGTGGAAACATTCTCTCAACCATTGCTTTGCGCATACAGATAAGCCTATCAACCTCATTTTGTTGAAGGTCAATCAACAAATCAAGCTGAGAAAAATAATCTCCAATTTTTCCCTGCTCCACCCCAGACATTGGAATATACATATCTGAATCTTGGAGAGCATGCTTAGAAATAGATTTAACTTTTGTTCCTTGTATCAACGGGAGCAATGGCCTATGATATGCCTCTGAGTTCATATAATACCCAAGAAATTTTGAGGCATATTTATCCTTCGGTCTGCACGGAATTGTATGCAATCCGGCTAATACCCTCTCAGTTCCACAAGAAATGACTTCAACACATTTCCCAACCATATAATCTTCGGCTGTATCAGCAATAACAACATCACCGTCTATTAGGAATGAATTTCCATATTTCGCAACAGAATCTTCGTCAATTATATAAGGCAATGTCTCCTTAGATACATCGATATATTCTCCAAATTTGATGAGGACATCTCCATAATGGATATTTTTTATTTCACCACTCTCATAGTTCAAAGCCGACCTCGGCAGCGCATTATTCTGTAGATAGTCAAATACGGCATGGAACTTTTTGTGTTTCCACTCTTCCTTAAAACCCGGCATTCTGATTTCTGGGATATTATCCTTCTTCATCCTTCTCTTCCTCCCAAAATCAATTTAAATTCTTTCAGCCCTTCCATATCAGAACTGTCTGCAGTCAATTCACCCACCATACCACCAAGGGTCCTTCTGACAGAAACTTTTTCCTCTTGAATATCATGCATTGTCGTTGCATATTTTTGTGCAAGATATGAAATCTTTGATGTGACATCATAAATAACCGATGATGAAATATCGTCCAAATCTCTTACCAAAGATGCAATCCACTTCTGCTCTACAATTTGCAGAGCCTCATCTTCGGAGAGACCTTCGATAACCTTTTTTGTCTTGATATGAAGCGCTTCCTTCTTCTGCTTCACACTCCTCCTGGCCGCACTTTCTTCATCTGATAATCGCAAGGCAGATAACAGCTTCCTTTCATATGAATCCTCTAGAAACTCGTACTCCATCTTCAGTTGCTGTATTCGGTTTGTTAACGACGGCTTCTTGCAAGATCCATCCTTGTTCTTTTCGATCACATCCCAGTCCACATCTGTGCAGGTCTTGATAAATGCCAATTGCTCTTTTTTCGGCATGGTCATATACTTGTTTAGAGCATTAATCTCCTCACTCTCCACATCCTGCAATATTTCATCACAGGCTGCTTTCAGTTCCTTGGAAACAAACGCATCATTACTGTCATTTAAGAAACTGCCCTGTTTTTCATCCTCATCGAGAGAATCAATAATCTCCGTATACTCCCCGGCAATCTCTAACAAGCGTTCTTCCAGAACCCGTATTGCTTCAACCTCATTTGGCATGAGCATTTCTTGTACAAGTTCAAATGGTAAGATATGCCCCTTCCATCCATCCTGTACTTCCGTCACTTCATCATCGTCATCATTTTTGTTGTTTTTCTTGATGACCATATTCGGGTCTACCTGAGTAATTACAGGGAAGCCTTCTGTCTGAATCATCTCTATATCCGCAGAGATAATATCCCAATATTTCGCAAACACCTGATAGGCAACATATCGATCCGCCAACTTAACCCGATCAATCCTGCCAAAAATATCCTCAGTAATCTTTTCTTTCTCCTGTTCAGCTGAAACATCCAGTATGCCGTCGATTAAGTCTTCCTTAAGCGTCTCATAAAAGCCGTCGAATGCTTTTGTAAATGTAACTCTGTATGCTTCAACTGTCTCAAAAGAATCTATTGTACCCTTGATATCCTTTATCCTCGGCTGAAGATATCCCGTTGACACCTCTTTAAACAATGCATCTCTAAGTCCTAGAAACGCCTCCCAGTATTTCTCAAATGCATCGACCTCACTTACCGGAATGCCGCCAAACATCGTTGCGCGGATATCCCATTTCTCCGGATCATCCGTAGAATCAACATACCTGGTGATATTTAGGTTATACTCATTTTCCTGTACAGTTTCTTTTGAAACCAATACGGAATATTTATCAATCTCCGTTCTGTATTTTACGGTATCTACTATCTTCTTAATATCAGAAGCCCTAAGCTTGTTATTCTTCCCAGATTTTTCAAAACCCTTGGACGCATCAATGATAAGAATGTCCGAACTCGGTCTATTTTTCTTCAAGACCATAATGATTGTCGCAATATTGGTTCCAAAAAATATGTTCTCCGGTAATCCGATAATTGCATCAATACGGTTTTTCTCGATCAGGTTCTCGCGGATTTTTGCCTCTTCACCGCCACGAAAAAGCACGCCATGAGGAAGGACGATGGTCATGATACCGTCATCTTCAAGATGATAGAGATCATGGAGCAAGAATGCAAAATCAGCCTTGGCCTTTGGCGCAACGCCGAAATCCTTATACCTTGGATCGAACTCTTTGTCCTTCGGATCCCACTTCTGGGAATAAGGCGGATTGCTGACCACGGCATCCACCCTCACAAGCTTATAAGTAGTCTCTTTCTTGTTCTCTTCAAAGAAAGGCCAGTCGTCCTCCAGTGTATCTCCGTTTCTCACATTGATATTGGCAGGCTTGATTCCTCTCATGACCAAATTCATCCTGGTCAGATTAAATGTATTCTCTTTCAGTTCCTGCGCGTAATAATCAATCTTTCCATCACCGCTTATATATTTTGCAGCCGATCTGCCGATGTTTATTAATAGCGACCCAGAACCAGATGTAGGATCATATATTTTGATCTGCTTTCTATCTTTAAGGTGCTCTGCCACGATCTCAGACATCAGCACAGATACCTCATGCGGTGTATAGAACTCTCCCGCTTTCTTTCCAGCATTTGCGGCAAAATTGCTAATCAGATACTCATAGATAAAGCCAAGAACATCGTAATCCTGCTTGCCGTCCATCGGAATATCCTTGATCAGATTCAGCAGACCGCTGATGGCTTTGGTCTGGGTGCCGGAGCTGTCGCCCAGTTTCGACAAACCAGTCTGAAGAGTATTGAAGATTTTCTCAAATACCTTCTTGTAAACCTCATCGATATTTTGATCGAAGTCGGACAGTGCATCCCTGACATCCTTCACATCAAAATCATTTCCCTTTGCCAACCATGTTGAGAACAGATTGTTATAGGCAATAAAATACCCAAGTGTCTCCCGCACGTGTTTCGCATACTTGACGTCCTTTTCGTCAACCTTCTTGATTTCATCTTCACTGAGCTTTTCCTTTTGAAATAGATCCAGCTCACGCTCCGACAAATATTTGTAGAAGATGAAGCCAAGGATGAAATCCTTATACTCATTAGCCTCTATCTTTGACCGCATCTGATTAGCCGATTCCCAAATCGTTGATGCAAGTTGATGTTTATTCATTATGTTTTCCTCCTGCAGTGCCTATATTTTATAAGCATTATTTATCGGCAGCTCTCCCACTACGTGCCCATTCCTCAAGTTCTGAATACTTAAAT
>OHMA01000492.1_pt1 | contig 22095 bp, 15 predicted proteins | sample 1569171 | NCBI WGS metagenome assembly OHMA01 (sample SAMEA3879580, study PRJEB24766) | human gut metagenome | biome: human-associated habitat; feature: feces | place: USA | collected 1985/1987
GCGCCGCCTCGGTGGACTGTCCTCCGGCCATGCTGGTGGCGCGCGCATCGTAGCAAGCTTTGGCCTCGAACCAGGTGGAGAGCGCATCGCCCATGCCGGAGACCAGCAGGCGTACCGGCGCTTTGGCGATAATCGCCGTGTCCATCACCACCATATCCGGGTTTTTCGGATAGATCAGATACTCTTCAAACTCGCCCGCTTCGGTGTAGATCACCGACAGCGCGCTGGTCGGCGCATCGGTCGAGGCGATGGTCGGGATCACCACCACCGGCAGCTTCTGGTAGTAACCGATCGCCTTCGCGGTATCGAGGGTTTTACCACCGCCGATCCCGACCACCCCGCGGCAGCCCTGTTTTTGCAAAATCGCCATCAGACGGTTGATTTCCGCATGGCTGCATTCACCGTTAAACCGTTCCGCATGGCAGCGAATATCGTGGCTCTGCAGGCCATTCACCACTTTCTCTCCCGCCAGCTTCATTACGAAATCGTCGGCGATGACGAAGAAGCTCTCCGCCAGGTTTTTGGCATATTGACCGAACAGAACAGCAGCATCAGGACCCTGAAGATATTTGGCTGGAGATTGAATAACTTTTAGCATTCCTTTCACCCTCAAATAAGTGCGCATGTAGACATGATGAGCCCTGGCGTTATCCGCGCCGGCCAGTGAAGCGCGGCCTGAACGGAGCGTACCGGAGCAGTGCGATCACTGTAGGGCCGGCAGGGAACAAAAAAATCTTTCGCCTTTTTGTTCTGATATGAAACACAGGTTAATTTTTTACGTTCCATATTGGAACAAAAAACCCTAGTCTCTGTCAGGATTGCGATCCCGATCCGCTCCTTTGCCGCATAATGCCCTTGCAATCCTCCGTGTTTGACCGCCTTTTCTCCCGCAGTCGGCAGAAAATCAGCAAAAAATTTTTTCCCACCCGCTTCGCCGGCTATCCTGACCGCCGCTTATGGCAGAAGAAAAAAAGCGCGCCAGCTCGCATTTTCACCATATCCTCAGCAAAAACGTTCCATAAAGAAACAAAATCAGGAAGCAATGTTTCGTAATGAAACCCGATCGTCGGGGCATTCTTTTTTTCGTCCGCTCAGCCAGAATCATCATATCGCCAGGCACGCTCCACCGTCAGACGATACCCCTACGCGATGACCGCCTCCGCCAGCAGAGAGGCCGCATCGAACCTTCTCCAACGGAGCACTGAATAATGAAAAAGCTGATTAACCGTGTTGAAGATGTACTGAATGAACAATTACAGGGGCTGGCTAAAGCCCATCCGCAGCTGACCCTGCATCAGGACCCGCTGTATGTGACCCGCACCGACGCGCCGGTGGCTGGCAAGGTGGCCCTGCTCTCCGGCGGCGGCAGCGGACATGAACCGATGCACTGCGGCTATATCGGCCAGGGCATGCTCTCCGGCGCCTGTCCGGGGGAAATCTTCACCTCGCCGACGCCGGACAAAATGTTTGAATGCGCGATGCAAATTGACGGCGGCGAAGGCGTTTTGCTGATTATCAAAAACTATACCGGCGACATCCTGAATTTTGAGACCGCCACCGAGCTGCTGCATGAGAGCGGCATTAAAGTCACCACCGTGGTGGTCGACGACGACGTGGCGGTGAAAGACAGCCTCTATACCGCCGGTCGTCGCGGCGTCGCCAACACCGTACTGATCGAAAAACTGGTCGGCGCCGCCGCCGAGCGCGGCGACTCGCTGGAAGCCTGCGCTGAACTGGGCCGCCGCCTGAACAATCTCGGCCACTCGATTGGTATTGCCCTCGGCGCCTGCACCGTACCGGCTGCCGGGCAACCCTCCTTTACGCTGAAAGATGACGAGATGGAGTTCGGCGTCGGCATTCACGGCGAGCCGGGCATCGACCGCCGCCGCTTCAGCTCGCTGGACCAAACCGTCGATGAGATGTTCGATACCCTGCTGGAAAACGGCGCTTACAGCCGCACGCTGCGCCAGTGGGATACCGTCAAGGGCGCGTGGCAGGAAGTGCAGCAGAGCAAAACCGCGCTGCAAAACGGCGACCGGGTTATCGCGCTGGTTAATAACCTCGGCGCCACTCCGCTTTCCGAACTGTATGGTGTGTATAACCGCCTCGCCCAGCGCTGCGAAGCGTCCGGCATCATCATCGAACGCAACCTCATCGGCAGCTACTGTACTTCGCTGGATATGGCGGGCTTCTCCATCACTCTGCTGAAAGTGGATGACGAGACGCTGACGCTATGGGACGCCCCGGTTCACACCCCGGCGCTGAACTGGGGAAACTAAGGAGCACGACATGTCACTGAACAGAACGCAAATCGTCGACTGGCTGTACCGCTGCGGCGATATTTTCACCAAAGAGAGCGATTTTCTCACCGGCCTCGATAAAGAGATTGGCGACGCCGACCACGGTCTCAATATGCACCGCGGTTTCAGTAAAGTGGTCGAAAAGCTGCCGTCGATTGCCGATAAAGATATTGGCTTTATCCTCAAAAACACCGGCATGACGCTGCTCTCCAACGTCGGCGGCGCCAGCGGCCCGCTGTTCGGCACCTTCTTCATTCGCGCCGCGCAGGTGACCCAGGCCCACCAGAGCCTGACGCTCGACGAGCTGTACCTGATGATCCGCGAAGGTGCGGACGGTGTCGTCAACCGCGGCAAAGCGGAGCCAGGGGATAAAACCATGTGCGACGTCTGGCTGCCGGTGGTGGACTCCCTGCGCCAGTCCAGCGAGCAGCACCTGTCGATCGCCGCCGCGCTGGATGCCGCCTGCGAAGTGGCCGAGCGTGCGGCCCACGCCACCATCACTATGCAGGCGCGTAAAGGCCGCGCCAGCTATCTCGGCGAGCGCAGCATCGGACATCAGGATCCCGGCGCGACCTCGGTGCTGTTTATGGTTCAGATGCTGGCCGCCGCCGCCAAAGAGTAAGGAAATTGCGATGGTAAACCTGGTTATTGTTTCTCATAGCGCCCGGCTGGGCGAAGGTGTCGGAGAACTGGCCCGGCAGATGTTAATCAACGATGGCTGCAAACTGGCGATCGCCGCCGGGATCGACGATCCCGACAGCCCGATCGGCACCGATCCGCTTAAAGTCATGGAGGCGATCGAATCCGTGGCCGATACCGATCACGTGCTGGTGATGATGGATATCGGCAGCGCGTTGCTCAGCGCCGAAACCGCCCTCGATCTGCTCGATCCGGCGATTGCCGCGAAGGTGCGACTGTGCGCCGCGCCGCTGGTGGAAGGGACGCTGGCGGCCACCGTCAGCGCTGCCTCCGGCGCCGGGATCGACAAGGTGATCGCCGACGCCATGAGCGCCCTGGAGGCCAAGCGGGTTCAGCTGGGTTTACCTTCGCCAACTTCTGACGCCGCGCAGGCGCCGATGCTTGCCGACGACGGCGACACAAAATCGGTGTCAGTCATTATTAACAATCACAACGGCCTGCACGTGCGTCCGGCGTCGAAGCTGGTCGCCGCGCTGGCGGGCTTTAACGCCGATCTGCTGCTGGAGAAAAACGGGAAGTGCGTCAAACCGGACAGCCTCAACCAAATCGCGCTATTGCAGGTCCGCCGCAACGATAAGCTGCGCCTGCTGGCCCGCGGTCTGGATGCCGACGCGGCGCTGGAGGCGTTTCAGGCGCTGGCCCTGATCCAGCCGCTCCGCCCGGCTGCCGCCGATGCCGCCCGCGAGCAGCAGCGCCTGCGCCAGGCCATTGACCAGACGCTGGCGGATCTTATCGCCCTGACCGAGCTGGCGGAAAATAAATTTCACGCCGATATCGCGGCGATCTTCGCCGGGCACCACACCCTGCTCGACGATGACGATCTGTTTGATGCCGCCAACGATCGCCTGCTCACCGAACAATGCTCGGCGGAATGGGCATGGCATCAGGTGTTGATGGAGCTCAGCCAGCAGTATCGCCAGCTGGATGACCCCTACCTGCAGGCGCGCTATATCGATATCGAAGATATTTTGCAGCGCACCCTGCGCCATCTGCAGGGCGTTCAGGAGAAAGTGCCGACGCCCGGCGAGCCAACAATTATTATTGCCGACAACATTTATCCCTCAACCGTCTTACAGCTGGATCCCAGCTTCGTTAAAGGCCTGTGCCTGCGCGATGGCAGCGAACAGGCTCACGGCGCGATTATCGCCCGCGCGGCGGGGATCGCCTGGCTGAGCCAGCAGGGCGAGGCGCTGAACAGCGTGCAGCCCGGCGAGACTATCGTGCTCGATATGCGCCACCAGCGCCTTATCCGTGACTAAAATTCACGTTGACCGTTACCGCTCCGGGGGCCTGCCTCCGGAGGGTGAGTTTTCGCTTACTCTTCAGGAACCACTATGTCTCAATTCTTTTTTAACCAGCGCGCCAGCCTCGTCAACGATGTGATTGAGGGTACCATTATCGCCAGCCCGTGGAATAACCTCGCCCGTCTGGAGAGCGACCCGGCGATCCGGGTGGTGGTCCGTCGCGATCTGAATAAAAACAACGTGGCGGTGATCTCCGGCGGCGGCGCCGGCCATGAACCGGCGCACGTCGGCTTTATTGGTAAAGGCATGCTGACCGCCGCGGTCTGCGGCGATCTGTTCGCCTCGCCGAGCGTCGACGCGGTGCTCACCGCCATTCAGGCAGTGACCGGCGAGGCGGGCTGCCTGCTGATCGTCAAAAACTACACCGGCGATCGGCTTAACTTCGGTCTGGCGGCGGAGAAAGCGCGCCGACTCGGCTACAACGTGGAGATGCTGATCGTCGGCGACGATATTTCGCTGCCGGATAACAAACAGCCGCGCGGCATCGCCGGGACCATTCTGGTGCATAAAGTGGCTGGATATTTCGCCGAGCGCGGCTTCAACCTCGCCATCGGGGTGGCGCTGGCCAGCTGCCACCTGCCGCAGGAAGCCGACAGCGCGCCGCGCCATCAGGCCGGTCACGCCGAGCTGGGAATGGGCATCCACGGTGAGCCGGGCGCCTCGACGATCGCCACGCAAAACAGTGCGGAGATCGTTAACCTGATGGTGGAAAAACTGACCGCCGCCCTACCGGAAACCGGCCGCCTGGCGGTGATGCTCAATAACCTCGGCGGCGTGTCGGTGGCTGAGATGGCGATCCTGACCCGCGAGCTGGCCAACACCCCGCTGCAGGCGCGCATTGACTGGTTAATAGGCCCGGCCTCGCTGGTGACGGCGCTGGATATGAAAGGCTTCTCGCTGACCGCCATCGTGCTGGAGGAGAGTATTGAGAAAGCGCTGCTTTCGGATGTGGAAACCGCCAGCTGGCAGAAGCCGGTGCAGCCGCGGACTATCAACGTCGTGCCGTCCACCCTCGACAGCGCCCGGGTGGATTTTACGCCCTCGGCCAACCCACAGGTGGGCGATTACGTGGCGCAGGTGACCGGCGCCCTCATCGATCTTGAAGAACATCTCAACGCGCTGGATGCCAAAGTAGGCGACGGCGATACCGGCTCCACCTTCGCCGCCGGGGCGCGCGAGATTGCCGAGCGGCTCGAGCGTCAGCAGCTGCCGCTGAACGATCTGCCAACGCTCTTCGCGCTGATCGGCGAACGCCTGACGGTGGTGATGGGCGGCTCCAGCGGGGTATTGATGTCTATCTTCTTCACCGCTGCCGGGCAGAAGCTGGGGCAAGGCGCCAGCGTGGCCGAGGCGCTGAACGCCGGTCTGGAACAGATGAAGTTTTACGGCGGCGCCGATGAGGGAGACCGGACGATGATCGACGCTCTGCAGCCGGCGCTGGCGGCGCTGCTGGCCGAACCGGAGAATCTGCAGGCCGCTTTCGCCGCGGCGCAGGCCGGGGCGGATCGCACCTGCCAGTCAAGCAAAGCCGGCGCCGGACGCGCGTCCTATCTCAACAGCGATAGCCTGCTCGGCAACATGGACCCCGGCGCCCACGCGGTGGCGATGGTGTTTAAGGCGCTGGCGGAACGCTAAGCCTTCCCCGGTGGCGCTGCGCTTACCGGGGCGACGTAACACCGCCGAATAGCAGGTCGGGTAAGGCGTAAGCCGCCACCCGACAAAAAACGGCACCGCCGGTAGCCCGGATAAGGCGCGACGCGCCGCTATCCGGGTTTTACCACGATGGCTTTTTACTTGCTGTGCCAGTACGCCTGGGAACGCACCAGCTGCTGATCGATGCTCTCGTCTTCAAAGCGCGCCAGCAGCGATTTCACCACCGCGCCTTCGCCGGTCAGCCAGATAAAATAATCCTCCGCCGGCACCTTCACCTGCGCCAGACGCTCGGCGACGAAGGCCGGATTGTGGCCCACCACCCACTCGATGTTAAAGCCGTCGAGATCCGCCAGATAATCTTTATACGACGCATCGGCGATAGTAACGATGGCCGTCACCTGCGGCCTCGCCGGCAGCTGGCGTAATCCCAGCAGACGACGGCGCAGCGCCGGCATGCCGGACTCATCGCAAACATACAGCTGCCAGGCATAATCTTCCGGCACCACCAGCGAGCCACGCGGGCCGCCGATCACCAGCTTATCGCCCACTTTTGCTTCCAGCGCCCAACGGCTGGCGATACCGCCATCGTGGATATAGAAATCGTAAGCCAGCTCGTGACGTTCGGCATCGTACAGCGGCGTATAGTCGCGGGTGGCAGGCCGCACGCCTTCCCCCCAGTCAATCCCCTCCTCGGTCACCTGCGGCGGGGTAAATGCCGCGCCCGGCTCGGGGAAAAAAAGCTTGGTATGGTCGTCAAAGCCGTGAGAGGCGAAGCCTTCCAGCGCCTCGCCTCCCAGCACGATACGCTGAAACGCCGCGCCTGCGCGCTCCACGCGCAGCACCGTCAGCTCACGGAAACGCAGCTCATTGCGGACACGCTGCGGGTACTTGTCTGCTTTGGTTTTTGTCATCATCGATTGCCTTCGTGAACGGTAAATAGATATATCTAAACTTGATGCAAATGATAATGATTGCCAATTAAAAAGAATGCAAGTCTTTTTTTGATATAGTCAAAACAAACCGCATCAAAATCCACAACCAGAAAATAATTACATATATATCAACACCTTAAAAAATAAATAACAACCAGCATTGCGAACATTCATTTTTTAGATATAAATTAGATATATCAAAAATAGCAGGAGGTAACCATGCGACATCATCATGAAGAAGGGCGTGGGCCACGCGGGCGCCACGGTGATCCCAGCGAACACGGCGACCATGGCCGCCGCGGCGGCGGACGTCGCCAGCGTTTCTTTGGCCACGGCGAACTGCGGCTGATCATTCTGGATATCCTCAGCCGCAGCGCCAGCCATGGCTATGAGCTGATCAAAGAGATCGAAACGCTTACCCAGGGGAACTACAGCCCCAGCCCGGGGGTGATCTATCCGACGCTGGATCTGCTCCAGGACCAGGGCCTTATCAGCGTGGAAGACGACAACGGACGCAAGAAAATCCTTATCAGCGAGGAAGGAAAACAGCTGCACGCCGAGAACCAGGAGCACCTGGCCCATATCCAGGAGCGCCTGCAGGCGCGGATGGTCGGCTGCGAGCTGCGCCGCGATCCGCAGATGAAGCGCGCGCTGGAAAACTTCAAAGCGGTCCTCGACCTGAAAGTGAACCAGCAGGCCAGCAGTGCCGCCCAGCTCAAGCAGATCATCGGCATTATTGACCGGGCGGCGATGGAGATCTCTCAGCTCGACTAAGCCTCTTTTTTCACCACCGGCTGCCCCGCGCTGGGGCAGCCCGCACCACGGCGGATCGCCCCGTCTATTGCCGCCAGGCAGAAAATCTCGTCAGCTCAGGAATAAAACGTGCCAATAGTGGCGCAATGAGATTAAATTTTACACAATTCGTCTTTTGCTTTGCATTTATCCCGATTTTCACCGCTTCTGCCGAACTGGCGTAATCCCTGCAATACTTAATCCAGTATCGTGTGATACGTCCGCCCCAGGAGCACATTTTGAACAGGTTACCTTCCAGCGCATCGGCTCTGGCCTGCAGCGCACACGCACTGAATCTCATTGAAAAGCGCACGCTTGATCATGAGGAAATGAAAGCACTTAACCAGGAGGTCAGGGAATACTTTAAAGAGCATGTGAATCCGGGGTTTTTAGAGTATCGAAAATCGGTCACAGCCGGCGGGGATTACGGAGCCGTAGAGTGGCAAGCGGGAGGGTTAAATACGCTTGTCGACACCCAGGGACAGGAGTTTATCGACTGCCTTGGTGGGTTTGGCATCTTCAATGTAGGGCACCGTAATCCAGTTGTGGTATCCGCCGTCGAGAATCAACTCGCGAAACAACCGCTTCACAGTCAGGAGCTGCTGGACCCGCTACGCGCGATGCTGGCGAAAACCCTGGCAGCCTTAACGCCCGGGAAACTAAAGTACAGTTTCTTCTGCAACAGCGGTACCGAATCGGTAGAGGCGGCCATCAAGCTGGCGAAAGCCTATCAGTCGCCGCGCGGTAAATTTACCTTCATCGCCACCAGCGGCGCCTTCCACGGTAAATCGTTGGGCGCGCTGTCGGCCACCGCCAAGTCGACCTTCCGCAAACCCTTTATGCCGCTGCTGCCGGGCTTCCGCCACGTGCCGTTCGGCGATATCAACGCCATGCGCACCATGCTGAGCGAGTGCAAGAAAACCGGCGACGACGTCGCGGCGGTGATCCTCGAGCCGATTCAGGGCGAAGGGGGCGTGATCCTCCCGCCGCAGGGGTATTTGCCGGCGGTGCGTAAGCTGTGCGATGAGTTTGGCGCGCTGCTGATCCTCGACGAAGTGCAGACCGGCATGGGCCGCACCGGCAAGATGTTCGCCTGTGAGCATGAGAACGTCCAGCCGGACATTCTGTGTCTGGCGAAAGCGCTCGGCGGCGGTGTGATGCCGATCGGCGCGACGGTGGCGACGGAAGAGGTCTTCTCGGTGCTCTTCGATAACCCGTTCCTGCACACCACCACCTTCGGCGGCAACCCGTTGGCCTGTGCGGCGGCGCTGGCGACGATCAACGTGCTGCTGACGCAAAACCTGCCGGCGCAGGCGGCGCAGAAAGGCGATATGCTGCTTGACGGTTTCCGCCTGCTGGCGCAGGAGTATCCGGACCTGGTGAATGAAGTGCGCGGGAAAGGCATGCTGATGGCCATTGAGTTTGTCGATAACGAGATTGGCTACGACTTTGCCAGCGAGATGTTCAGACAGCGGGTGCTGGTCGCCGGGACGTTAAACAACGCCAAGACGATCCGCATTGAACCGCCGCTGACGCTCACCCTTGAGCAGTGCGAACAGGTGCTGAAGGCGGCGCGCAAGGCGCTGGCGGCCCTGCGCGTTTCGGTCGAAGAAGCGTAATAAAGTGTCCTTCACCCTCTCCCTCTGAGAGGGTGAAGGATAACCCTCACACCTGCGGTAACAGGCCGATAAAGCTGCGCTTCTGCCGCGGCTGCGACATCATCTCCTCCAGCTTTTCGACGCAGGCTAAATAGTGCGGCGTCTTCTTATGCGCCAGCACCGCCTCATCGTCTTTATAGGCTTCGTAGATAAAAAAGCGGGTTTTCACCTCGGGATCCTGCAGGACATCAAAGCGCAGGTTGCCTGGCTCCCGCAGCGCGCCCTCGTGGTTGGCGCGAAACACCTCGAGAAACTCATCCACCCGCTCGGGTTTAATATTGATCTCCACTAGCGTGACGTTCATTTCAGCTCTCCCTGTTTCTCTTCCTGCCAGAACTGATACGCTTCGCGCGCGTTCAGATTCTCATGCACCACCTTTTTCACCGCCTTCAGCATCGCGCGCGGGGCGCTGGACTGGAAGATATTGCGCCCCATATCCACCCCGGAAGCCCCCTGGTCGATCGCCCGCCAGCACATCTCCAGCGCCTCATGCTCCGGCAGTTTTTTACCGCCGGCGATAACGATCGGCACCGGACAGCTGGCGGTCACTTTTTCAAAGCCTTCCTCAACGAAATAGGTCTTCACAAACTGCGCCCCCATTTCGGCGGCAATCCGGCTGGCCAGCGAGAAGTAGCGCGCATCGCGGGTCATCTCTTTGCCGACGCCGGTAACCGCCAGGACCGGCATACCGTAGCGATTGCCGGCGTCCACCAGTTTGATGATGTTATTGATCGACTGATGTTCGTATTCGCTGCCGATATAGACCTGCGCCGCCACCGCGCATACGTTGAGCCGCAGCGCGTCTTCCATCGCCACCGCCACGCATTCGTTGGAGAGTTCGCTCAAAATCGAATTGCCGCCGGAGGCGCGGAGCACCACCGGCTTATTGGTGGCCGCCGGTACCTGGCTGCGCAGTACGCCGCGGGTACACATCAGCACGTCGGTGTCGGCAAACAGCGGCGCAATCGACAGGTCGATACGCTCCAGCCCGGTCGTTGGCCCCTGGAAGTAGCCGTGATCGAAGGCCAGCATCACCGTGCGGTTGCTGTGCGGATTAAAGATGCGCGCCAGCCGCGACTGCATGCCCCAATCCAGCGAGCCGCAGCCTTTCAGGGTATACAGCGTATTCTGCTGCGGGCGGTCAATACCGAAGTCCTTCCCCTCTTTGATATCGTCTAAATCTGCCATCTCATCCTCCGTCAGAAGTCGTAGTTGTTGATGTTCTCTTTGCTGAACACCACGCGCTCCGGCAGCAGCACGATACCGTTGCCCTTCGCCTCATACTGGTAGCCCTGCACGCTGTTCGGTTCGACCTTCAGCGAGCCGATATCTTTCACCTCAACGCTGTCGCCCACGTTAAGATCGCCCTTTTTCAGCAATCGATCGGCGACGTTAACCGCAATTTTGCCCTGCTGAACCACATCCCACAGGCCGAACGCTTTCACCGTGCCGCGCTCAACGTACGGACGCATCACGTTCGGCGTACTAAAGCCGACAATCGCCACGCCCTGACGCTTGAGGTTCTCTGCCGCCTGCGCCGCCGCCGGCAGCGCATTGGCATCCGGCGCGATAATGGCGTCGAGATCCGGATAGGCTTTTAAGATCCCCTCGGCGGTTTGTAGCGATTTGGTGGCATCGTTATAGCCAAACTGGGTGGTGACGATTTGCCACTGCGGATGTTCTTTTTCGATTTTGGCTTTGGCTTCCTTCACCCACTGGTTCTGGTCGGTCACCGTCGGGCTGGAGTAGAAAAACGCTACCTTGGCAGTAGGCTTCGTCACCTGCTTTTCCGCCATCTCGACCAGCAGGCCGCCAAGCTGCTGCGGCGTGCCCTGATTGATATAGATGCTGCGGCACTCCGGCTTGGTATCGGAATCCCAGGTCAGGACTTTCACCCCGCGCTGCATCGCCCGCTTCAGCGCCGGACACAGGCCGTCCGGCGAGACAGCGGAAACGATAATCGCGTTGTAGCCCTGGTTGACGAAGTTGTTGATAAGCTGCACCTGGCCGGAGACGCTGGGCTCGGTTGGGCCGTCATAGGTGACATCCACGCCCAGCGCTTTCCCCGCCTCTTTCGCGCCGTTGCCGCCGCTGGTAAAGAAGCCGACGCCGACCAGCTTAGGAATAAAGGCGATGCGGTCCGCCGCCTGCGCGGTAACCACGCTCATCGCCAGCGCCAGCACGATCAGTTTTAATTTCATTTTATGCTCCGATTGTTTTATGCGAGAAAAGACGCCGCCAGGTCGCGCGCACCCATTCACGGTGCAGGCTCAGCGAACGCCCCATCACCACCACAACCAACAGCGCCCCTGACAGCGCGCTCGACACCTGGTTGGGGATGCCGACCATCTGTAAACCCTGTTGCAGATACCCCACCAGCAATGCCGCCAGCGCGGTACCCAGTATCGATCCCGAGCCGCCGTAAATATTGGCCCCGCCGAGCACCGCCGCGGTCAGCGCCGGCATCAGCAGGTCGCGGCCTAAATCCGAACGTGCCGAGCCGAAATAGGAGACCATCACCAGCGCCGCGACCGCCGAGGCGACGCCAACCAGGCCATACAGCACGTACGGGATGCCGTTCACCGACAGCGCGGCATAGCGCGCGGCGCGCGGGTTTTGCCCGAGTAAAAAGAGGTGGCGGCCAAAGCGCCCGCGATGGGTCAGCAGCCAGAAGAAAAAGGTGATAATCGCGAACAGCACCAGCGGCAGCGGCAGTCCGGCGAGGGTTAAATTGGCGAAGGCGGTGAAGCTATCGGGAAAACCGCCAATCCCCTCGTAACCGGTCGCGCCGGCCATCCCGGAAAGCAGCAGCGCGCCGCCGCCGTACAGATACAGCGTACCAAGCGTGATCACCAGCGGGCTGATGCCGGTGTAGTGGATCAGCGCGGCGTTGAATAACCCGCACAGCAGTCCCAAGAGCAACGTCAGCGATACCGCGAGCCACAGCGGCCAGCCCGCCTGGGTCATCACCCCGAGGGCGATGGCGCACAGGCCGATGGTCGAGCCCAGCGAAATATCGATCCCGCCGCTGATGATCACCAGCGTCAGCGGCAGCGCGACGATGCCGATGCAGATAAAGTCGCTGGTGCTAAAGAGCAGCATATTGAGATCCAGCATGCGCGGATTCAGCGCGCCGAACAGCAGGATCTCCACGATCAGCAACGCCAGCAGCGCACTTTCCCAGTTAAGCTTCAGCTTCATTTAAGCCACCTCTTTGCTTTTGCGTTCGGGAAAGCGGGCAACCTGTTTCCCCCCTTTGTTACCGGGCTGGAAACGGCTGTACTTTAGCGCCCGCTGATGGCGGGCCAGCGCCTGGCGCAGGCGGCCATCGAGCACCAGCACCCCGAGCAGCACCAGACCGGCGATAAAGTCATTCCACCAGGCGGGAAGGCGGAACAGCACCAGTACGGTGTCGATTTGGGTAAGGAAAAAGGCGCCGAGAAACGCGCCGAGCAGCGTACCGGTACCGCCAAGCAGCGAGATCCCGCCCAGTACGCAGGCGGCGATGGCTTTCATCTCCAGGCCGCTGCCGGTCTGATTAGGCACAAAACCAATCTGCGCGGCGAAGACGATCCCGGCGCAGGCCGCCAGCATACCGTTGAGGGTAAAGGCCAGCATCCGCGTGCGGTTGACCGCCACGCCCAGCTGGCGCGCGGCGGCGAGGTTATCGCCAACGGCGTAAAAATCACGACCAAAGGCGGTGCGCGACAGCAGCCAGCCGCCCGCCAGCAGCAGCGCCAGCACCAGCCAGCCCAGCGGCGACACGCCGAGAAACGCAGGCTCCGAGAGCGATTTCAGGCTGTCGGGCAAGCCCTCGATCCATTTCCCGCCGGTCCACAGCAGCATTATCCCGCGATACAACCCCAGCGTGCCGAGCGTCGCGACGATCGCCGGAATGCGCAGCCCCACCACCAGCAGGCCGTTAAACGCCCCGGCCAGCGCGCCAATAGCCAGCGCGAAGGCGATGGCCGTCGCCAACCCGTAGCCGTTGTTCAGCGCCACGCCGACGGCGATGGCGCATAGCCCAACGGTGGAGCCTACCGACACGTCAATATTGCGGGTCAGCATCACCAGGGTCGCGCCCAATGCCAGCAGGCAGAGGATTTGCGAGCTGGCGAAAATCATCGCCAGGGTCTGCAGGCTGAAATAGGCCGGATTGAGCGCCACCAGCACAACAAAGAGCGCCACGATGGCAAAGAAGGCGCTCAGTTCGCGATTCTTGAGTAACGTTTTCATGCCTGCCCTCCAAAGGCCAGGGTCATCATGCGATCGACGGTGACCGCCTGCCGCGCCAGCTCGCCGCTGTAGCGGCCCTGATGCATCACCAGCACCCGGTCGGCCAGGCCGATGAACTCATCCAGATCGGAGGAGATCATCAGCACTGCCACATTTTGCGCGGCGACGCTTTTCAGCAGCTGATAGATATCGGCGCGGGCGGAGACATCCACGCCGCGCGTCGGCTCATCGACAATCAGCAGCAGCGGGTTGGCCTCCAGACAGCGCGCCAGCAGCACCTTCTGCTGGTTACCGCCAGAGAGAGTGCGCACCGGCTGATCGCCATCGGCCAGCTTGATCCCCAGCGCCCGGTGATAGCGCTCAACCACCGCCGCCTCCCGTTTCCCCTGCTGCCACCACGACGGCTGATTGAACATCACCGTGTTCCAGCGCACCGGCGCATCAAGAAACAGCCCCGAGACCTGGCGGTCTTCCGGCAGATAGACCAGCCCGCTGGCCAGCCGGGCTCGGGTGCTGTCATTACTAATCTCGCGATTCTCCAGCCAGATCCGCCCGGCGCGTGGTGGACGCAGGCCGTATAAGGTTTCGGCAAATTCGGTGCGCCCGGATCCCACCAGCCCGGCGAGGCCGACGATCTCCCCGGCGCGGATCTCCAGATTGAGATCGATAAAGCCTTCTCCGGTAAGATCCTCCACCCGCAGCACGGGAAAATCCTGCGCCTGGGTACGGCGGTTGCCCGGCAGCGCCAGCCACAGCTTTTGCGTGTCGCTCAGCGTATGGTCGCGGCTGGCCGGCGTCATAGCGCTAATCAGTTGCTCATCGCGGTAAGTTGCGGTCTCGCCGCTCAGCACTACCGCCCCGTCGCGCATCACCGAAATATGGCTGGCAAGCTGGCGGATTTCGGGCAGTTTGTGCGAGATAAACACGATCCCCACGTCCAGCGCCTGTAACGCGCGGATCTGGCTAAACAACCTCTCCGTTTCGCCCGGGGTTAAAGAGGCGGTGGGTTCATCAAGGATCAGGATCCGCGCTTCGCGCATCAGGCCGCGCAGGATCTCGACCATCTGTTGATCGGCTACCTCGAGCGTGCTGGCGCTGGCATCGAGGTTGATCTGGCAGTTCAGCTGCTGCAGTTTTTCCTGCAGTCGCGCGGCGGTATCCGCCCGCTTCGGCAAACGAAAGAGAATGTTCTCGCGCACGCTGAGGTTGGGAAACAGCATCGGCTCCTGCGGCACCAGATAAATGCCCAGCTGGTGGGCCAGCGCCGGGCTGAGGCGCGCAAACGCGCGGTCGCCGATCGTCAGCTCACCGCTATCCGGGGTTTCGACGCCGGCGATGATCTTCATCAGCGTCGATTTACCCGCGCCATTGCCTCCCATCAGGGCATGCACCTGGCCCGCGCATAGCGTAAAGTCGATGCCCTTCAGCACGGCAACGCCGGAGAACTGTTTGCGGATCTGGCGAGCTTCAAGCAGTGGCTTCATCGTCGCGCCTCGTTTGAACAAATGATTTTTAAATTTAATAATGTTCAAAAGCGTAGACGGTGAACTATATTTACAACCGTGCGAAGATCACAGTTTGGCGCTTTAGATCCTCAGGAAAAAATGGGCCAGCGATGAAAGATCCGTTTTGCCAGTCGGCTCACACTTTCCGGCCGCGCAATAGCGAACATATGATCTAAATTTTTATAAGAGTTCAATTTATGAGCGAAAAACGCATTACGGAAGAGAACCGCTACGCCGGGCTGGCGTTAGCCGAGGAAGAGCTGGTGGCGCGGGTGGCGTGGTGCTACTACCACGACGGCCTGACGCAAAATGACATCGGCGAGCGTTTGGGGCTGCCGCGGCTGAAGATTTCCCGCCTGCTGGAGAAAGGCCGCCAGTCCGGGGTGATCCGCGTGCAGATCAACTCGCGCTATGAGGGCTGTCTGGCGCTGGAAAGTGAACTTCAGCAGCGCTTTGGACTCAAGATTGCCCGCGTGCTGCCGGCGCTCAATACTCCGCCGATGAATACCCGGCTGGGGATCGGCGCGGCGCAGTCGCTGATGGGCATTCTGCAGCCGGGGCAATTATTGGCGGTCGGCTTCGGCGAAGCCACCATGAGCTGCCTGCAGCATCTCAGCGGCTTTATCGGCTCGCAGCAGGTGCGGCTGGTGACCCTCTCCGGCGGCGTCGGCCCGTATATGACCGGTATTGGCCAGCTGGATGCCGCCTGCAGCGTCAGCATTATCCCGGCGCCGCTGCGGGTCTCTTCGGCGGAGGTCGCCGAGATCCTGCGCCGTGAGTCGAGCGTGCGCGACGTGATCCTCGCGGCGACGGCGGCGGACGCGGCGGTGGTTGGCATCGGCGCCATCGATCAGCGGCGCGACGCCACCATTTTACGCTCCGGCTATATCAGCGAGGGCGAACAGCTGATGTACGCCCGCAAAGGCGCGGTCGGCGACATTTTAGGTTATTTCCTGCAGGCCGACGGCAGGCCGGTAGAAGGACTGGAGATCCATCGGGAACTGCTCGGCGTGACCCTTGATGAACTAGCGCAGCTGCCGACCATCGTTGGCGTCGCCGGGGGAGAAGAAAAAGCGCAGGCGATTTATGCCGCTCTGATTGGCAAGCGCATTAATGGCCTGGTAACGGAAGAGACAACAGCACGCGCGGTGCTTACCCTGGCCTCCTGACGGCCTGGCGCCGCGCGACAACAGCGAGGCGCATGTCATGAGTTACCTGTTAGCGTTAGATGCCGGGACCGGCAGCATTCGGGCGGTTATTTTCGATCTTAATGGCCGCCAGCTGGCGGTAGGCCAGGCCGAATGGAAACACCTGAGCGTTGATAACGTCCCCGGCTCGATGGAGTTCGACCTTACCACCAACTGGCAGCTGGCCTGCCAGTGCATTCGCCAGGCGCTCGACGCCGCTCGGCTCTCTGCCGCCGATATTCAGTCCGTCGCCTGCTGTTCGATGCGCGAAGGCATCGTTCTCTATGACCGCAACGGCGAGGCCATCTGGGCCTGCGCCAACGTCGATGCCCGCGCCAGCCGCGAAGTGGCGGAGCTTAAGGAGATCCACGACTATCGCTTCGAATCCGAGGTATACGAGGTCTCGGGACAAACCCTGGCGCTCAGCGCCATGCCGCGCCTGCTGTGGCTGGCGCACCACCGCCCCGATATCTACCGCAAAGCGGCAACCATCACCTGCTGGGACGCGAAACGTTCCTTGCTCCCGTGCGCTGGGACAAGAATGCCTGGCCGGTAGTAAACGGAGATGGTACAATAGCCCTGCAAATGGATGTGCCAACCCTACCGCAACATCCTCTTGCCCCCAAGCCTGCACGCACCGATTTCAAAAACGGCAAATTAGGTCCCGAATGGGTTCATATCAGAAACTATCATCCGGAAAACTATACCTTTGCTTCCGGTAACCTCCGTCTGAAAGCAACCTCCGTAAACCTGAACAACGGGAAAGGCAGTCCTACTTTTGTCGGCCGCCGGCAAGAACATATCGACTTCACAGCCACCACTTCCATGCAACTGAAAAAAGCCGCCAGTGGCGACGAAGCCGGCCTGACGGTCTACATGTTCGAACCGTCCCATTACGATTTATTTGTCAAGCAATTGGCAGACGGGAAACAAGCTGTAGTATTGCGCTACCAATTGAATGAATTGACCCATACGGAAAAGGAAGTTATTCTGCCCCAGGGGAAAGTACAACTCCGTGTAAAAGGCAGCAACGAAATCTATTCGTTCGAGTATGCCACAAACGGAAAGGACTTTAAAGAACTGGGCCGAATGAATACGCGCTATATCAGTACAGAAACTGCCGGTGGCTTTACGGGAATCATGCTGGGATTGTATGCCATCTCCGGTTCTCAAACCTCAAAAGCATATGCAGACTTTGAATACTTTGATTACGAAGGAAAATAGCAGCCAATCTTAGAGAAAGCCCCTGCTTTTCTCCGCTTCCGCCCTTTTGTCTGTCCGGTTCAGTACAAAGATTCATGAACGGCCCACTTAGGTGAACAAGTTTGTTCACCTAAGTGGGCTGATTTGTTCACTACTATGAACAAGGCGGACCACTTTAGTGGAGATACCATAAAATCACTATGTTTATCGCAATAAGTACCCATCCCGTCCGAACAAAGTACAAGGCAAAGAGCTATCAAAGCGCCGCCTTACGGACCACCTCCTTTATTTTATTCTCTCTATGGTTCTTCAATCTATATCAGAACGATGCACACCGGTGAGGGCAAAACAAAAAATCCGGGATGGCCTGCATCCCGGATTTCCTATCTAACCAGTATATTTCCGTCTATCCCTCTTACCATTCAGGAACAGAGAAAAGAGTGTGGAACGTGAACTTCACTTCCATAGAACTGCTGAAACCAAGTTCCTTGATAACATCACCATCAGGAGTACCGAAAGCGCACCCTTTATCCTTTGTTGTCCCATAGCAATTCCAAAGTTCCAGACGATACTTCGGGGATTCATTGGCATCGAGCACTTTGGATGCATCAAATGTCACTTCCTTGCCATCCAGATAGAGGTTGTCAAGCGTGGCATGCAAACCGGGGAAATACTTGTAGATGTCAGCCACTTCAACGAAGGTCATGATGGAACCTGCCGCATAGTCGGCAGATTCGTACTTAATGTCGAATTGAGAAGCCACAAGGCTGTACTGGAAGTTCTCGTATTTCACCTCGAACGCAGCTCCTGCGTTATATCCCCATGCACTTCCCCAATCCGGATTGACAGTAACCAGATTGGGCGTATAAATACCTGCACCGGTACCGTCGGTAATGACGGTGCAGACAATCTCAAGCTTCTCCTTGAAATGGATGGCAGGCTCGGTACCTTGATTTTCTACATTGCTGAACGGACTGAGAGGAACAGCATTGCCTACAGAACCCGCCCCATAAGCATTGAACAACTGAACACGGTACTTACCGTTTCCTTCAATGTCGCCATAATAGAAGCGGTTGGCATCAAACCGAATGGAAGTACCGTCCAGCTTAATCTCGTCAATGCGTACAAACGAATTGGGATAGCGCTTCGCCATACCGGCAAAGTCAAGCGTAAACACCATGGCATCGGTACAAGCTCCCTCGAAAACAAACGTGTGCTGTCCAGCCAAGTCTTCGGGTGAAATGGCTACAAGCAGTGCATCCCAACTTCCTGCCCATGATGAATCGGCGATATTGAGCAATACAGGAACCTGCGCATCGGCATCGGCCTTGGCCTGGCTGTAATAGTTCAACGAATAGCCATAGTCGCCATCGGGCAGGGCAATCTGCAAGCCGTCGGCAGTCAACGACAGAATGTTCAGCTTACCACTCTTCGTGCCAATCCAAGTATTGGCACAAAGCACATCTATGTCGATGTCAATCACTTTATTCGCCTCGTCAATCGTAAACTTACCGGTTTCATCGGTCACGGTGCCGTCTTCGGCAATGCGATGAATGTTCACCGTACCGTCTTCCTTGAGTTCCATATAGCCGTAGTCCTTTCCGTAGGTATAACCTATCCAGCCATTATCTGTACCCATCTCCCAATGAATCTGCTGTTCAATGTTGGGTTGTCCGTTGGAAACTGTGCTCCAGTTGTCCGTAACACCCCACTGCGTGAAAGGTCCTTCAAACACGTGCTGCTTACCGTCCTGGCCATTGTCAAGATACCACTTCTGATAGAGCAGAGCCTTGTTGAACGGTACGTTCTTGGCTGTGGAAACAGCGCGTACAGCCATACCTTGATAAACTGCGGCAGTGATACGGTGATTGACAGAAGCTGCAAACTGGTAACCTACCGCAAATTCTGTATTGGAAGAGTTGACAGTACCGGTGAGGTAATATCCTTCAGTACCCAGCGCCGTCACATCGTTTGCCACACGCGTACCGGCTGCAGGCAGGAAGATGGAATTACCATTAGGACCGGTGAACTTGAAACCTGTCACTCCATTCTGCTCAGTCCACTCTTTCTGGCACAACGTGAAGAGTTCCTCGAAATCATCGGCAGTAGGCAGTGTGGCACGCCCTTGAAATGCACGGAAAGCCAAGTCGGAAGCCGTTTTATAAGTATCGGCCGAAGCATAGTCGGCAGGGTCGATGCTATTGTTGCATCCGGTCAGGTCACCGAATCCGAAAAGGCCACCCAGTCCAGTCTCGCTCTTGGCACCCACATTGAAGCGAGCCCACTTCACGGAGAGTCCCAGGTCGACAAGGTCATTGTCGAGATCGAAGTCATAGGCAGGAGTAGTGAAGCTCTTCACCTCACCATACACAATGCCGCTACCCAGATTGAGGTAAGCCGCATAATAGTATTGCGTTTCGGGCACCAACCCTTCATGGACGAATGAATAGCTGTCCTTAAGTTCCTCACTCTTCACTATAAGGCCTGCACGAACCGCTTCTACATCGGATGAAGTAGAGATAACAACACCACAAGTAGCATCGGCCGTAGCATCGGTCAATGTCCCACCCAATACAGCCGAGGCGAAGTCGACAGATGCGGCATCGGCAGTAGCCACCTTGGCATCGGTGGTGAGCAAGCTTTTCACCTCACCTTTGTAATACACCTTACCCTGCAAGCATACATAAGCCTGATAATAGAGCGTAGAGTTATTGTTCAACCCGTTCAACTGAGCACTGAAGGCGCTGCCGTCATAAGCAGCCTGCACGTCCTCGGGCAGGTTGTCTTGCGCAAAACCATAGAAGAAGCCGGTCTTATAGCTTCCGGCATCCATGCCATCCAACCCGGAGAGCGTGGCATGGAGTGTAGCGGTAGTGGCGGTCACATCGGACGACCCCGTCACCACCGACGATTCGTTCAGAATCGGGGTGGTGTGGATAGTATAGTCGTCATCTTCACTGCACGAAGCCAGCGAAAGACCCAGTACAAGTGAAAGTATTCCTAAATATATCTTTGTCTTCATATATACTAAATTCATTTAAGTGGTTATTCAATGGTCATCGAAATTATCTCAACCTTCACATCCGGCTGTCCGTCTTCGGTGGCAGCCACAGTAGCAAGTCCCTTATTCTGGATACCGATACAGATACAACTGCTTCCTTCGTAAGTCACAGTGGCACCGGTGGTATTGGTCACGGACACAGTCTGTACAGCTCCTTCGGCAGTATCAAAGGCCACGGCATGAGCCAGGTTGTAGCAGTCATCTTCCCAAGCATTTCCGATGTTATTGTCCATAATCACGGTCTTAGGAGTCGCGCCCTCGTTCCAAGTGATTCCACTCAGCACTTTGTACTGTATCTTCAGCGTCTGGTTCTTTTTCAACTTCACCTTCGTGATGTCGATCGGCCATCCCGCGTCACCACCGCCCCAAGGATTGTAGAACTGCAAGCGCAAACGATCGGGATTTCCGTCACCGAAAAGAATTTGTACCTTGCTGTTGTCTACCTTGATTTCAGTAGGCCCGGTAGGTCCGGTAGCGATAGGTTTGTAGTTGAGGTTGGCACAAAGATAAGAATCCACGGCTCCCTTGTCATTGGTCGTTGCAGGCACACCCATCTGGAAAGAGCTGGTGACATCGCAAGCCATTACGGTAAACTCGCTTCCCTTCACTTCCACCGTGCGCTTATCACCGGTAGCGGTGAGGACGGTTATCTCAACCGGATTGCCGTCGGCATCCATAAATTTCAATTTGCCGTCTTCAATGGCAAGCTTACCGGCATTGGTACCGTCATCCCATTTGTAGCCATCGGCCGTGCTGCTCAATACCAGCTCATAGTCGGCAATGGAAGCATCGGCCACAGGTGCCCATGAAGAACCGTACTGTCCCTTCACTACGCTTTCCCAAGCAGCAGAGCCACCATTCCACCATGTCCAGTCATAAGGTTCTTCATCATTGATGAGGAAGCGTGCCTCATTGCCCACATAGGTGACACCGTTGATTTCAGTAGTGAACAGTTTGGTTGCCAAATCTTCAATGGCAGGCTGTTGTACTTCGGCAGGCTGAAGCAAACCCGGATCTTCAGTCGGTATGATACTGGGGTCATTATAAGCCTCTTCGGAAATGAAGTTCCACACCAGCCACCACGGACCTTCGCTATTGGTACGCATCGTAGCTACCTGCAGCAGATAAGGAGTACATTCTATAATCTTGATGTCGTTGGTATAGTTGGAACAGACATCATCAAAACCCTCGTTATGCAATGAATAGGTACCGCCATAGAAAGATATGACAGGGCGTTTCGGGTCAGACACATTCAAGTTGAAAGTTCCGGTGGCATCCGTCGTGCCCGAAGCAGCCACCCGATGAAGTTCCACCGTACAGCCTTTCACAGCATCCAGGCCGAAAGTGATGTACGACTGGAAATAGGGGTCGTCTGCCGGAATGAGCCACGATTGGATACCCGGATCCCAGTTGGGAGCCCAATTAGCGCTACCAATCATAAGGTCGGTAATATTGCTTCCATCATTTTTCACATCAGTGTGGCTCATGTACATCACCGGTCCCGAACAACGGCCAATACCAAAGTTCTTGTCAATGGGAACCCACTTACGGCTCTTGCCCACTCC
>OHMA01000493.1_pt1 | contig 22047 bp, 27 predicted proteins | sample 1569171 | NCBI WGS metagenome assembly OHMA01 (sample SAMEA3879580, study PRJEB24766) | human gut metagenome | biome: human-associated habitat; feature: feces | place: USA | collected 1985/1987
TCAACATAAATCTTTACACGCCCACCATCAAGCAAATGAGAATATACGATCTCGGCATGGTCGTTCATGGTGAGAAATGGGTACATCATAAGCTCTATATCCGCGTCTCTTGCGTCGGCAGCATAGCCTTCCGATTCCAGCACTTTGACCAACTGCGGCCAGTAGACCTTTTCGGGAAAGTCCAGAAAGGCTTCCTTCGCCGGCTCCGTTTCATTTTCCTTGGTCTGCACGAAGATCTCACCGTTTTCCTGCACGGTCAGACTGCTGTGGCCCCTGGAGTTCAGATCGGTGACCAGTGCCTCCAATACGGCGCGGCCCCGTGTCTCAAACCAGATACGGGGATTCACCGGCTGCCGGTTGGGCGGCTGTGCGTCCGGTGAACCGGGCATCAGCGGAGAGAGCTTAACGAGAGAGCAGTCGAGATTTGCTTTTTGATCCAGCTTCACGTCGGCATAGTCATGCTCCGGAATGCCATAGACACGGATGCGGGCCGTGCCGCCCTCTACAGCAAAGCGGGAGGGCTCATCCAGCCATTCCCAACGGGCGTTAGGATATGCGGCATGGAGCATGGCGGTGATCCGGTAGTTTACATGGCACAGCAGCGCGTCTGCCAGTTGATCGCCGCCATTTGCCGCCGCAGTCTGCTCGCGGAGCCGAGTCTCTTTTGCGTGGTAGGCACGGTTATTACACCAGAGCGGAAGAGCCTGCGTCAAGAGCCACCACAGCAGCCAAAGGGCAAACACCGCCAGCAGCAGGGGGAGAAGCATCCGTCCGCGAACAAGCGCGAGAATGGCGATCACGATACCGATGAGAAGCGAGATACTGCTCCAAAAGGGAGATTCTTTTTTCATTTCAGTTGCCACCTTTCAAAAATAATCTGGAAAACAAAAAAAGAGGAACCGCGTATGTGTCCAGAATCTCTTAAAACACATGATGCGGTTCCTCTTTTTCACTTCGCCGGAATACGCTTATTCCGGCAGGCGTTCCCGATCTCCGTCCACGACCTCCACAGGAGGCAGCGGCGGCCGGGCAGCGCCGGGGCTTTGCTTTCGTGCGGGTCTTCGCTCTGTACGGGGTGGCTTTAACTGCCATCCCGTCAGGCTGAGCTTCAGCCGCTTGTCCTTTTCACTTCCGCCGTTTCTGGTACAGTCCACCAGCTCCAAAAAGCCTTGGACCCAGATGCGGGAATCCTTGTGAATCTCCGCATCCGCCAGCGACAACGCAGCCGTTCCCCATGCCCAGACCTCAAAATACTGTCTGTGACCGGTATCCCGGCGCCCGATCCATTCGACCAGACCGAAGGATACATAGGGGACTTGCTTGTGACTCATTTTCAGCTGAAGGTCATTGGTCACCCGACCGAAAACATGGACTTCTGCCATACAACTCCTTTCTGCCGCGAGGGCAATACTTATATATAAAAAGTGCCAGTAAAGCGGCAGATACCCAATAAGGGTACAGTCGTCCTACTGACACTTGCGTACAAACCTGACAGCGTGCGCAGGTGGATCGCTCCACACACGGATCTAAGTCCATGCCCCAATAAGGGAAATTGCGCAAAACTCATTTACAGGGGCATTGTACCACAGGATATGCCTCGTGTCAAGCAAGAAACACAATATATAGTATTTGCTCACAGCGTTTTTTATAGATGTTGTGTCTCGGCCTATTCCTTTACGAACAGGCCTATGGGACAGATGTGGGTAAAACCGGGGTTGGAGATGTACCAGCAGCCGGGGCCCTCGGGCTTTTGGCTCATTTCCAAGGTGATCTCCCGCCATCCGTCTGGGAAGAGCGCGCGAAAGGTCTCGCCGGCGTGGATACCGCGGCCGTTGAGCAGCAAGCGGGGGTGTGGGTCGGTGTCCTCCGGAGAGGGCAGCCTGATTTGCCCAAGTCTTTCTCTGTTCATGATAGAACCTCCTCGTATAATAAATACAAAAAAGAAAGCTGTTTTTTTGCAACTAACAGAAAAAATGCAAAACATGTTTGAAGGATTAGAGTAAAGTGCAATCAATAATTTACAGAATGTAAAGTTGATGCGGTTTATATTTTAGCGTTCATTCAATAAAATTAAGTTGCAAGCCAATATTTCCCGGCGACATAATTTTATTAGATGGAGGAAAAATAAATGAAAAAAATGATGGTAATGCTGTTGGCATTGGCAATGTCTATCTCCTGCCTTGTCCTTCCGGCCGGTGCTGTGCAGGTTGAGGGGAATCCGTGTGATACGCATATGGCAGTTCAGCCGAGAGAATTTCTGCAGCTTAGTAAGACGCAAAGGGTTGTAAATAGTAAAAAATTGAATCTTGTTGCAGATATTACTGTAAAATATACGGTAAGGGGTGAAGCAGCAAATAGCAGTGGCTTTTATATTACGGGTATAGACAGCGCAAGTGCCAAAAAAGTGAGTGGATGGACGTCGGTTGAATCTAATGTGACGATTGGTGACATTGTCTATAGCAATAATCATCAAACTGCTGCAGTGTCAGTTACATATCGAGCAAGCATTGGTTCTGGATATGGAGAGTATACTGCGACCATCTTGATTGAAATGTAATGACTGCAAGAGGATGAAACGTAGCCATTTTGCAAGAATCATTTTTGCAGTAGTTATATTAGGAATATGGTATTATACTGTCAACGGTACGACTAAAACTGATTATGAAGAAAATGCTTTGCTAAAAGGAAACTCGCATTTGGAGAATGAAACCAGTGGAGTTGAGGATAAAGGTACTGTGCAATATCAAGATTGCATTGTGCTGGATGCCGAGAAATGGCAAGGAAATTATTCGAAGACCTTTATTGTTACTGACAAGACTAAAGTACCAATTAGCACTCTAATCACTGTGTATTTTACCTACGAGAGTAATGATAACGGAGGATATTCTATTGTTAGTATTGACTCGGTAAAGGCGGAAAAGAATAGTGGATGGACTTATGTTGATAATGTAGCTACTGTAAATGGTGACATATTATATAGCAATCAAAGGAGTGAGGCGGTAATACCCATTACATATCAAGCGAGTATAGGAAGTGGATTGGAACCGCAAGAATGTCTGATTTTGCTTGATCTATCAAAAGAACATTGAAAAAATGAGGGTAAACAATTGTTTGCCCTCATTTTTATTGCTATATATCTACAAATATAGTAAACTACAAATATAGTTATCCACAAAAATACAAGGCTATAAAAGTAGGAGCGCAAGGACATGATTATTGCAGTAGCAAATCAAAAGGGCGGTGTCGGCAAAACAACCACGTCCCAGGCATTGGCTGCAGGACTGGCAGCGAAGGGGTACAGGGTTCTGGGGATTGACCTTGATCCGCAGGGAAATTTCTCTACGGCCTGCGGAGCAGAGAACTATAATGTCCAGACGATTTATGAGGTTATGAAGCGGGCAGCCAACATCCAGGATGCCATTCAGCACACGAAGGGCGGCTATGACGTTGTACCGGCTAATATTATGCTGGCTGGCGCAGAGCAGGAACTCTCCCAGACCGGCAAGGAACACCGGCTGAAGGAGGCCGTGGCGCCGTTGGCCAGTGACTATGATTTTATTGTGATTGACACGCCGCCTTCCCTTGGGGTGCTGACGGTGAATGCCTTTACCTGTGCTACCGATATTCTGATTCCGACAACGGCAGGAATTTTTGCGACTGCCGGGATCTCCCAGCTCAACGAGACCGTCACCAGCGTTCAAAAGTATTGCAATCCGGCTGTCAAAGTGAGAGGAATTTTGTTTACGAGATTTAATCCGCGGGCGAATATCAGTCGGCAGATGAAGGAACTGGCGGAGCAGCTTGGCGAATACATTTCTGCGCCGATCTACAAGACATACATTCGATCTGCTGTAGTGGTGGAGGAGGCCCAGGCGAACAGCCAGGACATTTTTGACTATGCCAACAAGTCTACGGTGGCAGAAGACTATAAAGCATTTATTGACGAATTTTTGAAAGGGGTAAATGAATAATGGCAGAGAAAGCGAAGTTTGATCGGGAGGCTGCGTTTAAGTCTATCATCGGAGCAGGACGCCAGAGCGAGAATATTGTTGTTACCGAAGAAAAAAATGCAAAGAAAAATAGTGACTGGGTGCAGCGGGCCTATTATCTGGATCGGGACATTGATAAGGCGCTGCGCAGGATGGCACTGGAGGAAGATAAGAATCTGACGGAGTCCGTCAATGACGCTTTGAGAGCGGGATTGACAAAATATCTGTAAAAACAAGAAAAAATCGAAAAGGCAATCATAGATTGCATAAATGTAAACCGAAAGCGGTTTACATTTATGAGATTTGCTCTAATTAGGAGGGCATAAGCCAACACAATACCGAATCCGACAACAGACAATAAGATGAAAAAGTAAAAATGATGAATTTCCGAGAGATGTATAATAAAATTGTATTACTATTGCACAAGAATTGGAGATGTGATAATATATTGCTAAAGACCACAATACGGTCTAAAATTAGAAGGAGATGAAGAAAAACATGAAAATATATCAGGAGAATAAGGAAAAAATCGAAGATTATCTTTTTATTATTACTGTACTTATATTTGTTATTTCAACAATAGCCAATGCTCCTCATATGTTTTCGCCAGCTGGCGAAGCGACGCTTTGGGGTGCTATATGCAGTTATTCATATCTGGCGATATGGCTTGTAGCAACATACGTTTTAAGAAAACGAAAAGGATGGATTTGGTCAACATTTATCGTTAGGATAATGACCATTGTATCGATTTGTTTGACTATGCTGTTGACCAAATTTAACCTGGATATAAAAAATATGCTATGGGCAATCATCGCTTATATACCATTTGGACTGCTTGTTCCAGTATATGGGGGGATATACAAAGGGCTCTTGCAAAGTTGGTGGTTTTATGCAATACCTTTGGGACAGGCAATTATTAGTACCATGTTATTTGTTCGAATGCAATTGCAAAGGACGACATGATGGAAGAAGAGGTTCTCTTGAGAAAGCGAGGGAGCCTCTTCTTATATAACGGTTTACCCGTTTATATGTGAACGGGTAAACCGTTATACGGTTAGTTTCCTGAATATGTTGACACGCCCTGGATAGTATGGTAAGATGTTCTTGAACAGAAAAGGGCTGCTGATTGGCGGTGGAGTCAGAGAGAGCGGCCCAGCAGAAAGGCGGTGATGGATAGAATGGCTGCGGCTGGAGCTGGCTGCGGTCATCACAAAATAAATTGCTCGTCTGGGCGAGGGTAAATAGTAATTAGGCCCAGAGCGTCTTGGCCGGGAGCTGCCGGCTGGGGGTTTAGCTGTATGCTAATCAGAAGCCATTTTAGGTCTGATGCGCCTATGTGGTGTGCGGGCTTGCCGTAGTAGCCTTTTGCGAATTGGAAAGCACACCTTGGACCCCATGTGAGTAATCTTTTTGAAAGCTTGGGTAAGTAAAACGCATCGTGTCCCTACCCACCCTACTGATAGTAGCCAGGATACTGTAGATCTCCTGGAGAGCCGCACCCTCTACAAAGGTGCCGACAGAACCCGAACTGCCGTAGATCTCAATAAATCGGGGCTGCACACATAAGCAGCTCAAAAAAGTGTAGGGAGAAATCCCAAACCCGTCACACATAAGACGTTAAAAAGTGTATTTGCCGATTGCCGAGTCTCCGAGGGGAGCTGACATGAGGCGGCTTTGCTTGAACGACTTGAATATATAGAATTGTAGATTACTATAAATCCACAAAACTTTATTTATATGAATATAGATTTATATTTATGTAGGAAACTATATTTATAGATTTTCAAAACTGACGCCGAAAAGGAGGAGCCGGGTGGGAAGAAGAAATAAAGCGTATTCCAAGGATCTGCACCAGCAAGCCTATGACCGGCTCACGGGGATGCAAGCCTTTGGCGAGAGCAAGAAAGAGGCTACGGCTCATGGGGAGGAGAAGTATAAAATCTACTCTTTTAATACATACAAGAGCTACTGGAAACACACAAAGTATTTTATCAAGTACATCAAGGAGAACCACCCGGAATGTACTACACTGAAAAGCGCAAAAAAGTATGTCAATGAGTGGCTGCAGGTCAGAGTAGACCAGGGCTTGTCCGCCTGGACGGTGCAGCTGGAGGCCAAGGCCATGGGGAAGCTGTACGGGATCTCGCCGGATGACGAAAACTATTTCAAGCCGCCCAAGCGGAACCGGGAGGACATCAAGCGGAGCCGCGGGGATCGGGTGCGGGATCGGCACTTCTCCAAGACCAACAACGACGAGCTGATTAAATTTTGCCGGGGGACTGGGCTGCGACGGAAGGAGCTGCAGGAGCTGCGGGGAAAAGACTTGGTTTCCAGAGAGCAGATCGAGGCGGAGATCTCCCAGCTGGAGAGCGTCCCGGTGGAGCAGAGGGCGCCGAGCGTCACAAAGCGGCTTGAAATGCTCCAGGACGCCCGGATGTTCCCGGAGGGGTGGTTTATCCATGTTCGCAACGGAAAGGGGGGACGTGAGCGTTTAAGCCCGATTATCGGCAAAAATGCGGAGCAGATCATTGAGCGGATTGCCGGCACGCCGGCAGAGGAAAAGGTGTGGCAGCACGTCCATAACAGTGCTGATATTCATGGGTACCGGGGAGACTATGCCACGGCCATCTATAAGGCCCACGCCAGGGAGATCAAGGACATTCCCTATGACCGGGTGAATCGGGGGACGGGGAAGCGGTATCAGAGCCAGGTCTATACCTGCAGAAAGGACGAGGCCGGGAAAAAGCTGGACAAGGCGGCCATGCTGATCTGCAGCAAGGCCCTGGGCCATAACCGGATCAGCGTGGTGGCCGACAACTACATTCGGGGCCTGTAAGGAGGTACGCTGCCATGGGCGAGTTTGTAAAAAAGACAATGATGGGCTATAAGGAAGTTCCTGGCGGCCATTCTGATCCAGAGTGTACTCATGTGATTTTGACGGAGGCCGAATATGCCAAGCTGTTGCGGCAGCTGTCCGATGCGGAGCAGAAAGCCAGGATTACAAAGTCCGAGGCGGATAAAGAAATAAGAGAGGCTAACAGAGAAGCCGACAGAAAGGCCCAGGAAGCCGCTCTGAAGGCCAACCAGGCGATAGAGGAATGGAGGGCGGCCCTGGAGGCAGAGCGGGCGGAGAGCGCCCACCAGCGCCACCTGAACGCTAATTTATTGCGAATCGCAAAAGAACGGGCTAATGCAGATCGAGGGCTGAAGCCTAAAAAGGAGCGGCCCGGGTATGTCGTAGTACATTCTGAAGAAAAAGAATACTCGTTTAGGGACGGAAGAAAGCGGCTGTATAAAGTAAAACTGTGGGAAACCATCATTCAGAGTCCGTATTCAGTAGAGTTTGCGGAATCGGTAGTAAGAAAGCAGATAGAAGATGAAATGTTCCCGGAGGGGAAAGAGTGGCTGATTGCCAAGATCGGCATAACTGGTAAATATAACGGCAGCTATGAAAAGATGCGGGAGGCCATGGAGCAGAATCCGGAGGATTCTTTTTATAGTGGAAATGTGGTGATAGCTCGGCAGCAACGGTTAAAACGGAATTTCCGATCTAAATATTGGGAAGTGGCAATCGTACATACTAAGCCGTTGGGAGACGTTCCAGAGGACTTAATGCCAGAAGTGAAGAAGCCTGTCCAGGGGACTTGAAAAGCTCTCCTGGACAGGCTATAATAACAATCAAAAATAGGGAAATAAATATATTGATAATATATGCCGTGTAGACTGGCCATGGAGAGGCAGAAATAAGGTCGGAATTTTGGTTGTCGAAAAATAGGGAAATAAATATATTGATAATATATGCCCCCCTTTGCCTTTAGGCAAATTAAAAAATCTCTTAACTTTCTCTCTCGGATAGGGAGAAAGTCGGAGGGGAAAAGAGGGGTGGGCGGAGGCTGTGGGAATGTGGTAAACCCGTAGGGTTTTCCATCATTTCCATGGCCGGAGCCAGGGGGGAAAGGGGGAGGTGACTTTCTCTTTAAGCCGCCGTAGGCGGCGCTCTTTGGCTCCCCCTTTCCCCCCTTCCCGCCCGCAGGCGTTCCCCGCCGCAGCGGATTTTCTTTTTGCTACTTTTTCTTTTGGAGGTGAGAGTATGACCATGGATCAGCAGGCCGCCATGGAGCGGCTGCAGGATTTGTACCGGGAAAAGAATGAGTATTTGGAGGAGTTTTTGGAGTGGATCACGCCCTATGAGTTTTACCGGGAGGTCTTTCCGGTTGGCAGTTTTGAGCGGCGGGGCCATTTTGAGGATGCGAAGGGTAACGGAATTGCTGTGACAATCCCAAAAGGCAAGGCTGGGGCGGGCGGTGACGGTGTAACCGGGGTTGCTTTGGAAATTGAGGGTAACGGTAAGGCCAAACGCTATACTATTACCGACGAGCTGGCCGAGTTGGAACAGCTTCGGGATACGGATTTTACTATTATGTCTCCTATTTCCTACTTTGGCCGGCAGCGGAGTGGCAAGAATGCCAGATATCTCTATGCCTTGGCGTTTGATCTGGATGGGGTGGGGATGCCCCAGCTTCGGGATACGCTTCACCAGATGAATAAGGATATTCTGCCCAAGGCAACCTTTGTTGTAAACAGCGGGACGGGGCTTCACTTGTATTATGTCCTTCAGGAACCGATTCCTATGTACCCGCACAACCAGAGATGCTTGAAGGAATTGAAATATTCGCTAACTCGGCAAATATGGAACAGGTACACATCTACCATCAAGGAGCCGCAGATACAGGGTATTTTGCAGGGGTTTCGGGTGGTCGGTTCCGGTTCCAAACTGGGGCGGGAGTATCCTGTGACGGCTTATCGGTTCGGCGGACCGGTGGAGCTGGAACGGCTGCTTGATTATATCCCGGACAGCAACGGGGAGCAGCAAAGGATTGAAGGGCTTATGAGAAAGAGCCGCCTGCCTCTGGCGGAGGCGAGAGAGAAGTATCCGGATTGGTATGAGCGGCGGATTGTGAAGAAGGAGCGACGGGGACGCTGGACGGTCAAGCGTGATCTTTACGACTGGTGGCTGCACAGGATCGGGGACGAGATCCGGGTGGGACATCGGTTCTATGGCATTATGACGCTGGCAATCTATGCTAAAAAGTGCGGGATTGATGAGGATGAGTTGCGCCGGGACGCTTTTGATCTGCTAAAGCCCTATGATGATATGAGTGTAGAGGATATAAACCGCTTCACAAAAGATGATGTGGTGTGCGCTCTGGAAATGTTCAATGAGGACTATGTGACATTTCCAAGGGACGATATAGGGAAACTCTCTGGCCTAACTATGCCCATAAATAAGCGGAATTGGCGTAAGCAGGCAGATCATTTAGAAATTGCCAGGGCAATTCGGGATATCGGTGTTCGACAGAAAGGAAAGAAGGATTGGCGGGAAGGAAACGGACGGCCTATTGGTAGCGGCACGGCCAAGGGCCGAGTATGCGAGTGGCGCCAGCAGCATCCGGAGGGCTGCAAGGCCGATTGTCACCGGGACACGGGACTTGACCCGAAGACAATTCGTAAGTGGTGGGATATGAAATAAGTAGTGCTTGCTTTAATTGGCTCGATATGGTACAATATATAGTACAAGATATGGTGCATAATATGGAATGGAGGTGTGTACTATGATCGCAATTAACTTTTCGACTGCCCGTGGTCGCTTGAAGGATTTCTGCGACAGAGTGACGGACAGGGGAGAAACGGTAGTTGTAACCAGAAAAGCCGAAAAAAATGTGGTGATCATCAGCGAGGAACGGTTTAATGAGCTGGAGAAGGCAGAGCGGAATGCTGCCTATCTTGGAAAGCTGGAAAGAGGTCTGGAGCAGGTGCGCGCCGGCTTTGGGATTGTGAAAACGATGGAGGAGCTGGAGGCGATGGCGGGCGATGGCACATAACATTACCTTTTCGCCTGACGCCTGGGCAGATTACCTGTACTGGCAGTCAGAGGATAAGAAAACGCTGAAGCGGATCAATAAGCTGCTCCAGGAGCTGCAGCGTGATGGGGCAGTGCAGGGCATAGGAAAAGCGGAGTTACTGCGGAAGATCAAAGGCATGAGTAAACGTATTGATGATACGAACCGACTTGTTTATACCGTTGAAAATGACAGCATCGTCGTTTTGTCCTGCCGGGGACACTATGAGGACTGATTGGAGGGAGAACTATGTCTCGAAAAGTCTTGCAGATCGGCTACGAGCCGGAGCGTGATCGATTGACTTGGGATGGATGGGACATTCATTGCGGCCAGGGTCTGGATGTGCTGCTCCCGGATCGGCTCGATGGCGGCACATGGCGGACCGTCTCCTTTGAGTACAATGACGATGGATGGTATATGCCTGGGCATCCTGGTGTGTCTCCAGTGGGCCTGTGGGCGCGAGAGAGAGCGGAGGGATGATATGAATTGCCGCTATACTGATGAATAGTTGAAGGAAGATGTGGAGCGTACCATCGGGATCAGAGCGAAGGATATTGAGAAGATTCAGTTCTGCGGCTTGTGGCATATTCGCTTTCGGGCCTTTGGAACGGACTTTTATTATTACCGTTCTGATTCTGATGATATAGTGCATTTAGTTGAATCGCCCTGGAAATGGGAATGAAGAAAGCCGGCCTTGATTGGCTGGCTTTCTTCTTGTTTTCTGTATTACTATATTGCTATAAAGACAGAAATATAGTAAGATAGATATATAGATTTCTATAAAAATAGAATTGTAGAAATGGAGTGTGACAAATGATAGTAGCAGTAGCCAATCAGAAAGGTGGCGTTGGCAAGACCACCACGGCCCAGGCCCTTGCTGCAGGACTGGCGGAGAAAGGATACAAGGTGCTGGGTATTGACCTCGATCCCCAGGGGAACTTCTCTACGGCCTGCGGAGCGGAGAACTACAATGTCCTGACGGTCTATGAGGTGATGAAACGCGGCAGCGACGTCCGGGAGGCCATCCAGCACACGAAGGGCGGTTATGATGTGGTGCCGGCAAACATCATGCTGGCCGGAGCGGAGCAGGAGCTGTCCCAGACCGGGAAGGAGCACCGGCTGAAGGAGGCCGTGGCCCCAGTCGCCGGCGAGTATGACTTCATTGTGATCGACACGCCCCCCTCCCTGGGGGTGCTGACGGTGAACGCCTTTACCTGTGCCACAGATATTCTGATCCCCACCACGGCCGGGATCTTCGCCACGGCTGGGATCTCCCAGCTCAATGAGACAGTCACCAGCGTTCAGAAGTATTGTAATCCCGGCGTGAAGATCCGTGGCATCCTCTTTACCAAGTTTAATCCCAGGGCAAATATTAGCCGGCAGATCAAGGAGCTGGCGGAGCAGCTGAGCGAGTACATTTCGGCGCCGATCTACAAGACCTATATCCGCTCTGCGGTGGCCGTGGAGGAGGCCCAGGCGAACCGGGCCGATATATTTGACTATGCCGGGAAGTCTACTGTGGCCGACGATTACAGGGCCTTTATTAAAGAATTTCTGGAAGAGGTGAATGTGTGATGGCAGGAAAAGCAAAGTTCGATCAGGAGGCTGCATTCAAATCCATTATTGGAGCTGGCCGGGAGACGGGTGTAGTGGCTGCGGAGAAGCCGGCAGCAAGAGAGAAAAATAAAGAGCGTGTGCAGCGGTCATACTTTCTGGATCGTGACATAGATAGGGCGCTTAAACGAATGTCTCTGGAAGAAGATAAGAATCTTACGGAGGCAGTAAATGAGATTTTGAGAAATGGTCTTGCTAAATATTTATGAAGAGAATTCGGAAGAATCTTCTTCTGAGAAGAGACCGGTATGGTTGCATAAGAGGTTCACAAAATGAAGCCTGTACGAAAAAATGTGATGTTTCTTCCGGAAAAAGATTGCAAAAACGATTCTGTTATGTATAATAATAGTCAGAAGGGCTTTTGGCCAACACTGTATATAGGAGGTGACACCATGTATCTATTTTTTGAAACGCAACCTGTCTTCATGAGGCGATATTGGTGCGGCTCCAATTTGTGGTTGGGGCGTATCAAGACTGTTTGGATTGGCGCGTAGGATTGGTTGCGATTTATAACCAGACCTATGCGTCCATTTGTTTATTGAGTGAAAAGTATTATTGTGTGGAAAGGAGCAAAAAATGAAGAAAAGACTATTGACAAGCATAGTTGCCTTTATACTGGTCGTGAGTATGGGGACTGTTGTTGCTTTGGCAGCACCAGCAGAGGACTCTCAGAGCGAAAGGATTGGAATCTTGTACTATGGTGATGATTTGAAGATCGTTGCACTACAGGAAGATATTGATGTATTTAAATATGCTCCAGAGGGAGCTTTGAAGGAACAGGCGTTACAGGCTCTGCTGACAAATCCGAACAATATAGTAACAAGAGTTGAGGACAGCCCATTTGTGAGGGTTGGTGATTATTCGGATAAAGAAGTTCGCGGTGTGGATGTAGTAGCACTTTCAAAAGCTCCAGGGACATGGAACATTACACCGTTTACGATTTCTGGTGGCAGTTACACATACATAAAGCCTACCGGCAAGGATGCCTTTGATGTTGCGTATAATGAACATGTCGAGTTGGTTTATTATTGTTCTCCGGACAGGTTAATTAGCACTGAACTATCGACATCGGTGCCAAGCGTCTTTTATGATCCAGATATGAATAGTGGAATGACAATTGGCTGGTATCCGAGAGTGAGTGGGCAGTATAAGATTTATTTCAAAAATTATAGTACAGCTACGGCCAACATTACCGGTGGTTCTGTCGTGATAGGGTGATTCAGACATGAAGAGAAAAATTGTAGCAATTTTTGTAGGTCTATTTATTATTTCAGGGGTGCTAATTGGGATCATTTTCGCAAGCGCTCAAGCAGATGAAAAACATGCAGCGACCGAAGAAATGGGGATTCTGATTCTACCAACGGAGGGTGTGCGTATTCATGCGTTACAGGTAGATATAGACAGCTTTAAATATGCCGAAACTGAAGAAGAAAAAGAAAAGGTCTTAGTAAACTTGGAGCATGAGGATGCAGAAGAAGTACAAGAACTTTTAAGATATGAAGATGAAACAGCAGGTAGTATAATGACAAAAGAATTTATTTCTTTTGGGCTAAATGTTACTGTAGAAGAAACAGTTGAAATACTTAAGGAAATGCAGCCTGATGAAGAAGTTATGTATTATATTTATGTAACTGATGAAGAAGATAAAATTAAAGGGTTAGTAATATTAAGAGATCTATTATTAAGTGATGGTAAGAAAAAGCTTTCAGAACTTATGGAAGAAAATATTACCACAGTTAAGCATACCGAATCTATAGAAGAAGTAATAGATAAGGCTGCTAAGTACGATTTATTATCAACAGCTGTTGTAGATGAAGATAATAGGTTAATTGGTATAGTATTAATTCATGATATAATAGATGAAGAATTTTATCCATTATGGAAAAAGAAGAACAAATCAATTAAATAAGGAGTAATTTAGAAGAGAAATTGTTTTACAGTTTCTCTTTGTTATTATATAAAGAAAAAACAAAAAAACTGTTGACAATTTCAGGATAAAGCATATAATAAGATTATAAAGCATAGCAAAATACTCTGAATTAAAAACAGTGAAGAAGGAAAGTAACTTTTATGAGGTTTACAGAGAGAAAAGGTAGTTGAGAACTTTTCATCCATATTAATTGTGAAGTGCCCTTTGGAGTTGAGGTCTGAAATAGTAGTAAGATTTTCCGGGTTCACCCGTTATAGTGATAAGGTATGTGCACGTACCTGATAAAAGAGTGGGATTTTTAAAATCCAATTAGAGTGGAACCGCGAATTTTACTTCGTCTCTATAATTAATAGAGCCGGGGTTTTTTTTATTTATAAAAAAGTTAGGATGAAAGTTTTAGCTAAACATTCCGGGATGGCTTTCACCCTAGGCAAAATAAAGATATTAATACAATAAATTTTAGGAGGTTTTTAAACATGATCTATAATGGAATATTAGAATTAGTAGGAAAAACACCAGTGCTTAAGGTGAATAGTTTAGTTGAAGAAAATAGTGCAGAGGTATATGTAAAGCTAGAAAAATTTAATCCAGGTGGTAGCGTTAAGGATAGGGCTGCTTTAGGAATGATTGAAAAGGCTGAAAAAGAAGGATTATTAAAACCAGGAGTAACAATAGTTGAGCCAACAAGTGGGAATACTGGAATAGGTTTAGCTATGATAGGAAAATTAAAGGGATATAAGGTTATAATAATTATGCCTGAAACAATGAGTAAAGAAAGAAGAGATTTAATCAAGGCATATGGAGCAGAGCTTGTATTAACAGAAGGTAGCAAGGGAATGAAAGGTGCTATAGAAAAAGCCCTAGAATATGAAAAACAAGGTGGATACTTTATTCCACAACAATTCGAAAATATAGCAAATCCAGAAAAGCACTATGCTACAACAGCAGAAGAAATATTTGAAGATATAAATGATTTAGATTACTTTATTTCAGGAGTTGGAACAGGTGGAACTGTAACAGGTGTTGGAAAAAATTTAAAGGAAAAAATAAGTGGATTAAAGGTAGTTGCAGTTGAACCATCTAAATCACCAGTTTTAAGTGGAGGAAATCCAGGAGCACATAAGATACAAGGTATAGGGGCAGGATTTGTTCCGGGAAATTACGATAGTTCAATTATAGATGAAGTAGTACAAGTGACAGATGAAGATGCATTTAAAACTGCAAAAGACTTTGCTGCACAAGAAGGTGTATTAATAGGAATATCATCAGGAGCAGCAGTGTTTGCAGCAATAGAGTTAGCTAAGAAGGTAGGAAAGGGCAAGAAGATTCTTGCTATTGCTCCAGATGGAGGAGAAAAATATATATCAATGGGTTTATATGACTAGAAAATAGAAACAAAGGAGTTGTGGCAATGTTCAAAACTTTAAATTATAACTTAAGCAGAATTGTAGAAAATGATCCAGCAGCAAGAAGCAAATTAGAAGTATTACTATTGTATCCATGTATTCATGTACAGATTGCTCATAAATTATCACATTTTTTATATAAGCATAAATGGTTTTTCTTAGCTAGATTAATATCGCAAATAGCTAGATTCTTTACTGGAATAGAGATTCATCCAGGTGCTACCATAGGTAAAGGCTTATGTATAGATCACGGAATGGGTGTTGTTATTGGAGAAACAGCAGAGATTGGTGACGATGTTTTAATTTATCATGGTGTAACACTTGGAGGAACAGGAAAAGATAAAGGGAAAAGGCATCCTACTATAGGTAATGGAGTTGTAATAGGTGCAGGGGCTAAAGTATTAGGACCTATAAAAGTTGGAAATAATGCAAAGATAGGAGCTAATGCTGTAGTTGTTAAAGATGTTCCAGAAGGAGCAACAGCAGTAGGAATTCCAGCAAAAAATATTATTAGAACTAGTGCTACTATTATTGAAATAAGTGACTTTAGGGGAGCAAAGAAAAAAATATTTAATGATATGGTGATATAAAAAATGAGTTTAAAGGAAGAAGTTTTGTCATACTGCAACAGTTTAGGATTAACAAACATTGGTTTTGTAAAGTGCAGAAAATTTAGTGAGCTTGAAGAGTTCTATGAAAATAGAAAAAAATTAAATATACAAAATGAGTTTGAAGAGGAAGATATTCAAAAAAGGATAAATCCAAATCATTATATGGAAGAGGGAAAGACTATAATTTCTATAGCTTTCCCTTATCTTCATGACCAGGAACATTTTGATAATGGATTTTCATTATATACTAGAGGTAATGATTATCACATGGTACTAAAGGATTACCTAGATAAAATTTGTGAATTTATAAGAGTAAAGGGTGGAAAGGCTATATCCTTTGTAGATAGCAACACCTTACCTGAAAGGTATATAGCTTATTTAGCCGGTGTAGGTTTTATAGGAAAGAACAATATGTTAATTACTAAAGAATATGGTTCCTATGTATTTTTAGGAGAAATAATTACAGATTTAGAAATGTATGATGATGATAATGGTAACTTTGAAGAACTTATGAAACATAAAGAATGTGGAGAATGTTCTATTTGTTTTGGAGAGTGTCCTACAAAGTCAATTAATCCTAATAGAAAAAATTCTAATATATGTTTATCATATATTACTCAAAAAAAGGATTTAGAAGAGTGGGAAATTAAGGCATTGAAGGGAAGAACTTTTGGGTGTGATAGTTGTCAACTAAGATGTCCATATAATGAAGAAATAAAGTTTTCTCATATAGAAGGGTTTAAACCACTAGAATTTATGGAGAAAGATTACAGCGATAATATAGTTAATATGGGGAATGGAGAATTTAAATCCACATTAAAGAATACATCTTGTGGGTGGAGAGGCAAGAATGTACTAAAAAGAAATGTCCTAATTAGGATGAAAATGTATAATGGAAAAGATGTTAGTGCAATAAAAACAGATTCCCCATATATACAAGCGTATATTAATAGAATAAGAGATATTAAATAAAGAGTATAATTTAAGTCTTAGTATTTGATGAATAAAAAATGCATCTATACTAAGGCTTTTTATAAATATTATTTCACATACAAAGTTTTGAAACTTCCGAATTAATTTTATCCCAAGATATTTTAAAGTTTTCCATTTCTTCTACTCCTTCTGAGGTAAGAGAGTAGTATTTTCTACATGGTCATAAAGGGGAGGGTCTCTTAGTGCCCTTAATTAACTTTTTCTTCTCTAGTCTTAATAATAGTTGATAAAATGAGCCTTCAGCAAGCTCTGTGAAACCTAACTCTTGTAATGTTTCGTATATTTCATATCCGTAGGTCGTTTTATTATTTATAATTTTAAGAATTACACCATCCATTAAATCCTTTAATAATTGGAAATTAATTCTACTCTAGCAGATAAAGGGGTCAAAGAACAATTTGTTTTACTTTTAATAATCCCAAATCTAGTGTAATAATCTCCTTTTAATTTACTGATATCTAATTGAATATCTAGAAGTTTTTCAAGAAATTCATATGTGATATAATATATTTCGGTGGATAAAAGTTACAGTTACTTAGGAGGATTTTATGTTTAATATAGGTTATATAGGTAATGGAAAGAGTACTAATAGATATCATATTCCATTCGTATTAGAAAGAGATAATATAAAAATTAAAACTATATATAGGAGAAATCCAGAACATGATACTTGGAGCAAGATTCCAGGAGTTAAATACACATCAGATATATATGAATTATTAAATGATGATGAAATTAATTTAGTAGTAGTATGCACCCATCAAGATAGTCATTATGAGTATGCAAAAATGGTTTTGGAAAGCAATAAACATTGTTTAGTTGAAAAACCATTTATGAAGACATCAGAGGAAGCAAAAGAAATATTTAAATTGGCAAAAGAAAAAGGACTTATAGTTCAAACTTATCAGAATAGACGTTTTGATAGTGATTTTTTAACAGTTCAAAAAGTAATAGGGGAAGGAAAACTTGGAGAATTATTTGAAATTGAAATGAATTTTGATTATTATCGCCAAGAGGTACCAGAACATAGTAAGTATGAGGGTGCTAATAACTCTTTTCTATATGGACATGGCTGTCATACTATAGATCAAGTAATTAGTTATTTTGGAAAGCCAGATAAGGTTAATTATGATGTGAGACAATTACTAGGGAAAGGAAAAATGAATGATTACTTCCAAGTGGATATGTTTTATGGTAATTTAAAGATATCTGTTAGATCAAGTTATTTTAGAATAAAGGAAAGACCTAGCTTTATAGTGTATGGAAAGAAAGGGTGCTTTATAAAGCAAACTAAAGACCGTCAAGAGGAACATTTAAAGTTATTCTATATGCCAAATAACAAAGACTTCGGAGTTGATACATTAATGCATTATGGGGATATAACTTATATTGATAATAATGGTGAGATTCATGAGGAAAAGGTTAAATCTGTTCAAGGGGATTATGGTAGAGTATATGATGATTTATATGAAGCTATAATAAATGGAACTCCTAAAAAGATTAAAGACGAAGAAACCTTATTGTTAATGGAAATATTAGAAGAAGGTATAAAGGATTTAAAGTAGTATAGAAGGTAGGTGTAAGTTAAGTATGTTGTCACCATTTACAGTTAAAGTGTTAAAAATATTACCAGAAGGGGTATTAGTTGAAGTAGCAAAGAAAATAACTAATAATTATTTAAAAAAGTTTGCAAGGTTACATATAGAGGGATTTGAAAAACTAGAAAAATATGAGGGACCATTTATCTTTATCTGTAATCACTTAAGTAATTCAGATGGTATTGTTTTAAATAAATTGTTAAAGGAAAAGTATGATCCATATTTTGTTGCAGGAGTTAAATTAACAAATGACCCTATTACAAATGCAGGAACAAAAATGGTAAAAAATATACCTGTTAAACCTAATACTGCAGATAAAGAAGCAATAACAACAATGGTTAAGACAGTTAAGAATGGAGAAAATTTATTGATTTTTCCAGAAGGAACAAGAAGTAGAACAGGTGCAATGATTGAAGGAAAAAAGGGTATATTATTATTAGCAAGAATGACTAAAGCTAAGATTATACCTATCGGAATGAGTGGAACAGATAAGCTTCTTCCAATTGATGAAGGGGGGAATATGGGTAGCGAAACTTGGCATGAAGCAGATGTTACTGTTAAGTTTGGTAAGCCAGTAGAATTACCCAAGAGAATTAAGGAAGAAGATAAGCATGAATATGATAATAAGTGCATGTATATTCTCATGAGGTCAATAGCTGAATTATTACCTGAAGAGTATAGAGGAGTTTATAAATAGATGAAGAAAAAAACGAAAGAAATTTTAGAAATTTTAAAAGAAACTTATCCAGATGCAAAATGTGAACTTAATCATGGGACTCCGTTTCAATTATTAGTAGCAACAATTTTATCTGCTCAAACTACAGATAAAAAAGTTAATGAAGTAACAGAAACATTATTTAGGGATTATCCTGATTTAGATGCTTTTTTGACACTTTCTAATGAAGAACTTGAAGAAAGAATAAAGCAAATAGGTCTTTATAGAAGTAAGGCTAAAAATTTAATAATGATGTGCCATCAGCTTAAAGAAAAATATAATGGAGAAGTACCTAATACTATGGAGGGAATAACTTCTCTTGCTGGAGCTGGAAGAAAAACTGCTAATGTAGTGTTATCAAATGCTTTTGGTGTACCTTCAATAGCTGTAGATACTCATGTTTTTAGAGTATCTAATCTTTTAGGCTTAGTTGATTCTGATAATGTTCTAGAAGTTGAAAAACAATTACAAAATGAATTACCAAAAAAAGAATGGTCATTAGCACATCACTTATTAATATTTCATGGTAGAAGGTGTTGTATAGCTAGAAGACCACAATGTGAAGTGTGTCCATTATCACATTTATGTAAATATAAGAAGCAGAAGGATAAAGAGGAAAAGAAGGTAAAAAGGAAAAAATAAAGAAACTGTTTAGCAGTTTCTTTTTTTGTTTATAAAAGTTCTATGTAAGTAGCAGTGTGGAAAATTTTCCGAAGTTAGGAATGGATTTGTGTAAAAAAATCCATATAATAAGTATTGTAAACGTTATTAAAAATAGCAAGAAGGAATTTTAAATGAATTTTATATCTAATTTTATTGAAGAAAAAATGGTTCCTGTTGTATCAAAATTTGCATCTCTTAGATATATGAGAGCATTAAAATCAGGTTTTATGGTTATAATGCCTCTTACAATAATAGCATCAGTATTTTTATTAATTACTGATTTTCCTATTACTGGATATCCGGAGTTTATGGCAAAGATATTTGGGCCAGAGTGGGATAGTTTCCTTTCTCCAGCATATAGAGCAACTTTTGATATGATGGGTATATTATTAGCTGGTACAATAGCATACAAGCTAGCAGAAAGCGATGAAGTTGACCCATTACCTGTTATGATAATTTCAATAGTTGCATATGTAATTGTTACACCAAAATTCGTAACAGCTGAATCAGGTGAAGTCATAAATAAAGTTTTACCAATGGCATGGCTTGGAACAAAAGGTGTTATAACAGCGATAATAATGAGTATTACGTCCACAGAGATATATAGATTTATTGTTAAAAAGAATTTAGTAATAAAGTTACCAGAAAATGTACCTCCAATGGTATATAAGTCATTCTTTTCATTAGTTCCAGGTGTAATTGTAGTTGCATTTGCATTACTGGTTAATGGTATATTCCTTACAATGGGCAAATCAATGCATGAATTTATCTATGATATTTTACAAGTACCATTACAAGGATTAACAGCATCTCCTATAGCAATAACAATAGTAGCAGGTTTAAATGGATTCTTATGGTGGTTTGGTATTCATCCAACAGTTGTTAACTCAATTGTAAATCCATTATTAAATGCAAACTCAGTAGAAAATCTTGAGTTATTTAAGCAAGGAGCTTTAACTTTAGAAAATGCTAATATAGGTACAATTCAAATGATTGACCAATTTGCAACTATAGGTGGGGCAGGTATGACAATAGGTCTTGTGCTAGCAATGCTTGTAGTAGCTAAATCTCAAAGAATGAAGATGCTAAGCAAATTAAGCACAGTACCAGCAGTATTTAACATAAATGAACCAATAGTATTTGGATTACCAATAATTATGAATCCGTTAATGTTAATTCCAATTACTTTAGCACCAATAGTGTCAGTACTTATAGCATATGGAGCAATAGTAATAGGATTTATGAATCCTTTCAATGGAGTAGTAGCACCATGGCCAACACCGCCAATATTTAGTGGTTTCTTAGTAAGTGGATGGCAAGGAGCAGTTGTTCAAGTAGTTGCAATTATAGCAGCCTTTGCAATATATTATCCATTTGTGTTAGCCTTAGATAAGCAATATAGAGCAGAAGAAGTGGCATAATAATATAAAAATGTTTTAGGAGGCGCACACATGAAACTACATAAAAGAATTTCAGTAAATGCAAAATATTTAACAAAATTAGAGAAAGAGCTTTTGCAGTTATTATTAGAGAATAAGAGTAAATTTACTTATGATACTTTTACGATTATGAATATTTCAGAGGAATTTAATATAAGTAGTACAAGTGTGCACCGACTTTCTAAAAAGTTAGGTTATAAAAGTTTTATACAATTTAAAGATGAATATTTTGAAAAAGATAAACAAGAAGATGACAGCATATTTATGCCAGATGACAAAGAGTTTATAGAAAATATGCTTGATACCTATAAACTTGTAAAACAAGCTAATATAGGCGAGATTATTGATAAAATGTTGAAATGTAAAAGAATAACTATATATGGAATGGGAATGAGTAATTACTTAGGGAAAATATTCCAAATTAAATTACAGCTTCTAGGCATTCCAGCAGAACAACATGATGATTCAAGATTTATGAGGCTATCAAGTAAAATTCTAAAAAAGGATGAGGACTTAGTATTTGTTCTATCAAGGGGAGGGGAAACTCCAGAGTTGTTAGAAGTATTAGTAGAAACTAATATGAGAGGCATAGATGTTGTATTGATAACTGAATCTACAAATTCTACTAGTGAAAAGTTATCAAAGTATGTGGTTTATACTGCATATACACATGACTTTGACAATAATATTGATACTAGATTAAATTTTCATATAGCAATGGATTATATAATAAAGGAATTTATTAAAAGGTATGAAGAAAAGAGGGAATGATGTACAGCTTTGAAGATATACTAGATAGAAAAGATAATGGTTCTAAGAAATGGAGTAAAGAGTACATTAATAAAAGATTTAAAATAAGTGATGAAGAAAACTATCCCTTGTTTATTGCTGATATGGATTATAAATTACCAGATGAAATTATAAATCCTATAAATGAATTGATTACAAAAGGTGATTTTGGTTATTTTGATGTAAGAGATTCATTTTATGATAGTGTAGTTCAATGGTATAAAAAGAATTATTCATGTAGTATAAAAAAGGAATGGATAGTACCATCTATAGGAGCATTATCATCAATGCATCTTATTGTAGAAAAGGTATTTAATAAAAAAGATAACTTGTTAATCTTTACCCCAGTATATGGACCTTTTAAAGACGTAGTAATAAATAATAATATGAATTTATATAA
>OHMA01000520.1_pt1 | contig 21317 bp, 23 predicted proteins | sample 1569171 | NCBI WGS metagenome assembly OHMA01 (sample SAMEA3879580, study PRJEB24766) | human gut metagenome | biome: human-associated habitat; feature: feces | place: USA | collected 1985/1987
TTCAGTGATGTTGTTCCAGACCCAGCAGTAGAAATTATTGCATCAGGAATTCAAGCTCTTAAAGCATGCAATGCAGAAATAATTATTGCATTAGGTGGCGGTTCAGCTATTGATGCAGCAAAATCAATAAAAGAGTATTATAATAATTTAAATGACGGTATACAAAAAATAGAAGAATTTTACGCAATTCCAACAACTAGTGGGACAGGTTCGGAAGTTACAGAGTATGCTGTAATTACTAATAAACAAGAGGGGATAAAATATGCTTTAACAAGTGAGTCATTGTTGCCTAATGTGGCTATATTAGACCCGGAACTTGTTAAATCAGTTCCTAAAAGTATAACTGCAGATACAGGAATGGATGTAATTACTCATGCCATTGAAGCTTATGTAGCTAATGGAGCTACTGATTTTTCAGATGCTTTAGCTGAAAAAGCATTAACTCTTGCTGTTAGATTTTTACCATTAGCATATGAAGATGGTAATAATTTATTAGCTAGAGAAAAACTTCATAATGCTTCTTGTCTAGCAGGGATTGCTTTTAATGCAGCAGGTCTTGGTATTACACATAGTTTAGCTCATGCTATAGGGGGTAAATTGCATATCCCACATGGAAGAAGCAATGCTATAATATTGCCTCATATAATAAAATTTAATGCAAATTTGAATGGTGGTTTATACAATAAGGATTATAGTTTAGCAGCTAAGAAGTATCAGAGATTAGCAAAGCTTTTGAAACTTCATGCACCTAATGTCCATATTGGAGTTAATAATTTAATTAGGAAGATTGAAGAACTTCAAAAGAATCTTATGATTCCAACTACACTTACTAAGCAAGGAGTAGATATTGGGCTATTAGAAGAATCTATGGAAGAGATTTTAAAGGCTGCGTTAAAGGATGTATGCACAGAAGCAAATCCTAGGGCTGTTACTAGAGAAGATTTATCTAATATAATAGATAAACTAAAGTAAATTAAACCACCAGATGGTGGTTTTTTTCTTTGGGGAAAGATATAAAAAATAAATATAATAGATCATTTTTATAAATAAATTGGGGAGAATATAAAAGTTGGAGGCTTATTTATGGAAAATGATATGTACTCTATAGGTAAAGTTGAAGAAATGTGTAAGATTACGAAAAAAGCTTTGCGATATTATGATAAAATAGGGATTTTATCACCAGATAAGATATCAGATGATAGTGGATATAGATACTATAGTAAAAGAAATCTCTTGTTGGTGCCTTTAATAAAATATTATAAACAAAGTGGTTTTAAACTTGATGAGATGAGGGAATATCTTGGAGGGGCATCTTACTTTAAAATTGAAAATGGTTTCAGAAAAAAGATAGATGAATTAATATCATTACAAAGTGAACTTGAATTAAAGTTAAGATCAGTAAATGATTGGTACAAGCTTATTCTAGAGGCTGAGGGGATAATGGAATGTAATGCTTGTCAAGTTGGAGTGAAATATATAGAAAAGAAAGAAATGATTTTCTTAGATCAAGACTTTAAATATGATTATATGGATTCAATAATAAATATTGAATTTACTAATTATATAGAAAGCAAGAAGAATGCAATAACAGGACCAGTTATAATATCATATCCATCTTTTAAGGATAAGATGAATGGTAATTGTAAGAAGATGAGGATAATGCAAGAAACAATTTTAAAGTGTGATGATGGGATAAAAGTGGAATATGGTGGCGGTACAGTTGTATCTTGTTATCATATAGGTCCACATGAAACTATAAATGAAACTTACAAAAAGATGAGTGAATGGATTAAAAAGCATGGTTATACATGTGAGGATGAATGTTATGAAAGATATGTAACTGATTATTGGACAACGCAAGTACCAGAAAAATTTGTGACAGAAGTAATTTTTAAAATAAAAAAATAAATAATAAAGAAATTATGAAAGTGTATACTGAAAAATCAAGTTATTTTTTAGTATACACTTTTTCATATTTTAAAAGATAATTGAGAAAAAAGGACTTATAAAAATAATGTTAAATTAATATCAAATTTCTATTGACCTTCCTCCTAAGGGGAAGGCATATAATTCGAATTAGGATATAGTTGTCCACAAAGAAATAAATAAGTTGTTATTCTAAATTATTTAAGCAGAGATGTGACAAGTTTGTTGCTTTAATATCCTTGAGTTAAACGTTTAAACAGTTTATTAAAAGCTGGCTTAAATTTTTATTATATTTTAGTAGAACACTTGGGGAGTGTTGTAAACGATATATAATATAAGTTTTAGTTTTGTTAAGGAAATTTAGAATATTTCTTTGGATGGCTAGCTCAGGTTTATATTAAAGTTGTGTTGAGAATTACGCTCAAACAGAAATTGAATAAAAGGATGATAGGAGGGATATCAAGCAGCAATCTTCTAAGATTTATATTTGGATAGATAAGTATAGCTGGCGATTTACTGATCTAAAAACATATTCACTAATACAATTAATTTAATAAAAGAAGGGAGATTTATCATGAATGTAGTTTCAACAGATAAAGTCAATATAAAAGAAGTTAGCATAAAAGCAACGGAAGCTAAAAAGAAATTAGCTAGTAACTTTTTTAAAAAAGGTATCACGTTAGCTTTGTTTTCGGGGGTAACTTACGGCCTTTATACAGCTTTCTTAACAATGGCCATGAGAAAAGGTGTATGGGAAGATTGGACAGGGGCAAATACAGCAGGATTATCTACTTTTGTGGTTATATATTTAGTTGCAGCTTTAGGAAATGCTATTAATGATACTTGTAGTGCCGTATGGGCAATATTAAATTCAATAGCTAAAGGAAAGTTTAAAGATTTTGTAAGGTGTCTAAAGTCAAAGCCAGGTAAGATTATGATATTAGCAGCATTAATTGGTGGTCCAATAGCTGGGACAGCTTATGTTGTATCAATCCAATTGGCTGGTTCAATCGTAGTTCCGATATCTGCACTATGTCCAGCTATAGCTGCTATTTTAGGTAGAGTTCTTTATAAGCAAGAATTAAATAAGCGTATGAGCGTTGGAATTTTAATTTGTGTATTTGCAAGTTTTTTAATAGGAAGTACAGGCTTTGGAGGGGAAACTTCTCCAACATTGGTATTAGGTTTATTAGTTGCAGTAATAGCTGCATTAGGATGGGGATTTGAAGGATGTGTTGCTGGGTATGGAACAGCAATGATTGATCCAGAAATAGGAATATGTATACGTCAAGTAACATCAGGAATAGCAAACTTATTTATTATAGTTCCAGTATTAGGTGTAATGGCTGGAGGAGTTGATATTTCAATTGACTTAGCTTTTCAAGCATTTACAAGTGGACCAGCTATGATTTGGTTTGTATTTAGCGGATTATTAACATTCATTACTTTTATGACTTGGTATGCTGGTAATAGTATGTGTGGTGCAGGACTTGGTACTGCATGTAATGGGACATACTCTTTCTTTGGACCTTTATTCTGCTTCTTATTATTAGGAGTATTTGCAGGAATGGAAGGTTGGGCATTACCAGCTGTAGCATGGATTGGAGCTATCATAATGATGGTTGGAATTTTAACAATAGCCATGAATCCATTAGATATTTTTAGAAGAAAAAAAGGGAGTGAAATTGATGAAACCGCTTAATTATGCAATATTAAAACATTTTACTAAAGTAAAAGAGGCTTGTGCAGAAGATATTATTGAAGCTTTAAAAGGAGAATATGGAAGCTTTAAAGCTTTAAACAAGAAAGATGTAACTACAGCTTTAATGACAGCGGAGGCAAATGGGCTTATAGAAGAAACTAGATATATGCTTGATTCTAATGAAGAACTAAGAGTTTATTATCATGCTCATGAAGAAGGGGCAGCTACAATTAATAAATATATAAAAGATTAAAACATTTACCTTAGGGTAATTTTCCAAGATATATTATATGGATTAATAGCGAGATAAAACATATAAATTTTTCATTGAATGGTAGCTATTAACTTAGATTATGTTTATTCCCTAAAAAATAAATTTATAGAAAAACATATTGACTTTCCCCTTATGGGAAAGGACTATAATCACTTTAGGGAATAGAACATAATTAAAAATAAAACAGATTATTAATATAAAAAATCTTAGGGTATGTATAGATATGCTCAGCTTGGAAGGAGGAAATTTCATGAGATATTATGGAGATGAAGCATTAGGTCTTATAGAAACCATAGGATTAGTACCAGCACTTGAAGCAGCAGATAAAATGTTAAAAGCTTCAGATGTTGAGCTGATTTCATATGAAAATATTGGTTCAACCCTTGTTACCATAATAGTAAAAGGGGATGTAGCTGCCGTAAGATCAGCTGTTGAAGCAGGTGCTGAAGCTGCTGCTGCTATTGGTAAATTAACAGCAAAGAATGTTATGCCTAGACCTATTAGAGAAGTAGGAGATATTGTTTCAGTACATGATATAGATAGTTAATATAGAAAGGAAATGATGTATATGGCGAGATATGAAGCTATAGGATTAATTGAGACTTTCGGCTTAGTTTTCGCATTGGAAGCAGCAGATGCTATGTGCAAAGCGGCTGATGTTGAGCTTGTAGGTTATGAAAACGTTGCCTCTGGATATATTTCGGTATTAGTACGTGGAGATGTTGGTGCTTGTAAGACAGCAGTTGATGCTGGAGTTAAAGTTGTTAAAGAAATGGAAGATGGGAATCTTTATAGCTCAGTAGTTATTGCAAGACCACATCAAGATCTTGAAAAGATTATTGAACGTTATGCAATAAAGAATCTTATACCAGAGCAAAATTAAAGAAAGTTTTTAAATAGAAGGAGAGAGAAAAATGAATATTATTGACAATGATCTACTCTCTATGCAGGAAGCAAGGATACTTGTTGAAAATGCTCGTGAAGCACAAAAGAAACTTGCAACATTTCCTCAAAGTAAGCTTGATGAAATAGTTGAGCGTATGACTGAGGAAATTGAAAAACACATAATTGAGCTTTCGAAAATGTCACATGAAGAAACTGAATATGGTAAATGGGAAGATAAAAGAATAAAAAATACCTTTATATGTTCCTATTTAAGGGAAAGATTAAGGAATATGAATTGTGTAGGCATTATTAAGCGAGATGAAGAGCAGAAGACTATGGATGTTGGAGTTCCAATAGGAGTAATTGTAGCCTTTTGTCCTGCAACAAGTCCAGTGTCTACAACAATTTATAATGCACTTATTGCTATAAAATCAGGAAATGCTATAATTTTTTCTCCTCACCCTAGAGGTAAAAAAACTATTAGTAAGACTATTGATATACTAATTAGGGCAGCAGAGGGATATGGATTGCCAGAAGGAGCTATTTCCTATCTTCATACTGTTACTAGAAGTGGGTCTGTGGAGTTAATGAACCATAGAGATACTTCACTAATTATGAATACAGGTGTACCTGGAATGTTGGATTTAGCATATGAGTCTGGAAAACCATTAATATATGGAGGCACAGGAAATGGACCAGCATTCATAGAGCGTACAGCAGATATTAAGCAAGCAGTAAAAGACATAATTGATAGTAAAACTTTCGATAATGGAGTGCTTTCAGCAGCTGAACAATCTATTGTTGTAGATAGTTGTATTGCATCAGAAGTTAAAAATGAACTTAAAAAGAATGGTGGATATTTTATGAGTGAAGATGAGTCTGAAAAGCTTGGTTCACTTTTGTATAAAGCAGATGGAAGTTTAGATGTAGATTATATAGGTAAATCACCACAATTCCTAGCAAAAAGGGCAGGATTTAATATTTCTGATGAGATTAAGATTCTAATTTCACAGCAAAAGTATGTTTCAGCAAATAATCCATATTCTAAAGAAAAACTTTGCCCAGTTATATCTATGTATATAGAAGATGATTGGATGAATGCATGTGAAAAATGTATTGAATTATTGCTAAGTGAAAGACAAGGACATACTTTAGTCATTCACTCTAATGATGAAGAAGTAATTCGTCAATTTGCTTTAAAAAAACCTGTTGGTAGGATACTTGTAAATACACCAGGAGTATTTGGAAGTATGGGAGTAACTACAAATTTATTCCCTTCTATGACACTAGGAAGTGGTTCAGCAGGAAAGGGTATGACATCTGATAATGTTTCACCTATGAATCTTATATATATTCGAAAAGTAGGTTATGGCGTTAGAAGAATGAAAGAAATAATAACTTCTATTACTAATGTAGAGGAACCTCAAGGTAGCAATGATAGATTAAATAATAATGAAAATGATAATGAAGAGCTATTAAAGATGCTACTGAAGAAGATTCTTAAAGAATTAAAATAGCTAATAAAAATAATTAATAGAATGTGAGGTAGTAAATTGGATATTCGTGAGTTTTCAAATAAATTAATGGAAGCAACTCAAAATATGTCTCCTTCAGAACGTGAAGCTTTGATAGAGATGTTTGAGAGTGTTTCTAATGAGATAACAAAGGACGAGGATACTAAGTCTAATGTAGTATGTGAAAATAATGGACAAATTCCAGATGGAATAACAACACGTTTGATGAAGTTAAAGGAAAATTATTTAAAGCAAGTTCCTAAAATCACTATTCATCGTGCTAAGGCAATTACAAAGATTGCAAAAGAAAATCCAGGAGCCCCTAAAGCAATTTTACGTGGTAAGAGCTTTAAATATTGTTGTGAAACTGCACCGTTAGTTATTCAAGATAATGAACTTATAGTTGGTGCTCCAAATGGTGCTCCACGTGCTGGTGCATTCTCTCCGGATATAGCTTGGAGATGGATGGTAGATGAGTTAGATACTATAGCAACTCGTCCACAAGACCCATTCTATATATCAGAAGAAGATAAAAAATATATGAGAGAAGAGATATTCCCATTCTGGAAAGGAAAATCAGTTGATGAATATTGTGAAGATCAATATCGTGAAGCAGGTGTATGGGAATTATCAGGTGAGTCTTTTGTTTCAGATTGTTCATACCATGCAATAAATGGTGGTGGAGATTCTAACCCTGGATATGATGTTATCTTGATGAAAAAAGGTATGTTAGATATCAAGAGAGAGGCAGAAGAGAAATTAGCAAAATTAAATTATGAAAAGCCAGAAGATATAGATAAAATATATTTCTATAAATCAATAATAGATACTGCAGAAGGAGTTATGATTTATGCAAAACGTATGTCAGACTATGCTGCAGAATTAGCTGAAAAGGAAACAAATCCTAAACGTAAAGCTGAATTATTAAAGATTTCAGAAGTAAATGCTAAAGTTCCAGCTCATAAGCCAACTACATTCTGGGAAGCTATACAAGCAGTTTGGACAATAGAATCTCTATTAGTTGTAGAAGAAAATCAAACTGGTATGTCTATTGGACGTGTTGACCAATATATGTATCCATTCTATAAGGCTGATATTGAATCAGGTAGAATGACTGATTTTGAAGCTTTTGAACTTGCTGGATGTATGCTTATAAAGATGTCAGAAATGATGTGGATTACAAGTGAAGGTGGTTCTAAATTCTTTGCAGGATATCAACCATTTGTAAATATGTGTGTTGGTGGTGTAACTAGAGAAGGTAGGGATGCTACAAACGAATTAACTTACTTATTAATGGATGCTGTTAGACATGTAAAAATATATCAACCTTCATTAGCATGTCGTATTCATAAAGGGTCACCACAAAAATTCTTAAAGAAGATAGTACAAGTTATCCGTGCAGGAATGGGATTCCCAGCATGTCACTTTGATGATGTTCATATTAAGATGATGCTAGCAAAGGGGGTTTCTCTTGAAGATGCTAGAGATTACTGCTTAATGGGATGTGTTGAACCACAAAAATCAGGAAGATTATATCAATGGACTTCAACAGCATATACTCAATGGCCAATATGTATAGAGCTTGCTCTTAATAATGGTGTACCACTATGGTACGGAAAGCAAGTATGCCCAGATTTAGGGGATATAGATAATTTTAAAACTTATGAACAGTTTGAAGAAGCTGTTAAAGCGCAAATTAAATATATAACTAAGTGGACAAGTGTTGCTACAGTAATTTCACAAAGAGTTCATAAGGAGCTTGCACCAAAACCACTTATGTCAATTATGTATGAAGGTTGCATGGAAAAAGGAAGAGGTGTAGAAGCTGGAGGAGCAATGTATAACTTCGGACCTGGGGTTGTATGGAGTGGACTTGCAACTTACATTGATTCAATGGCAGCAATTAAAAAATTAGTATTTGAAGAAAAGAAATATACATTAAGAGAAATAAATGAAGCTTTAAAAGCAGATTTTGTTGGATATGAAAGATTAAGAAAAGATTGTTTAGAAGCACCAAAATACGGTAATGATGATGATTATGCTGATTATATTGGAGCAGAATTAATTCATTTTACAGAAATGGAACATAGAAAATATAAAACGTTATATTCAGTGTTAAGTCATGGAACACTATCAATTTCAAATAATACACCATTTGGTCAATTAACAGGAGCAACTGCAAATGGACGTAGAGCTTGGACACCATTATCAGATGGTATAAGTCCAACTCAAGGAGCTGATGTTAAAGGTCCAACAGCTATTATTAAATCAGTTTCAAAAATGGCTTGTGACAATATGAATATAGGAATGGTTCATAACTTCAAATTAATATCAGGATTACTTGATACTCCAGAAGGAGAGCAAGGACTTATAACATTATTAAGAAGTGCTTGTGCTTTACAATTAGGAGAAGTTCAATTCAATTATTTAGATAATAATACATTAATTGAAGCTCAAAAGAATCCAGAAAAGTATAGAGATTTAATAGTTAGAGTTGCCGGTTATAGTGCATACTTTGTTGAGTTATGTAAGGATGTTCAAGATGAAATTATAAGTAGAACAATGCTTACACATTTTTAATAAAACCATAGATCATGTAGAAGAGTAATTTCTACATGACTTCAAGAAAGCTTAGGAGTTTAGATATGAGTAATAATACAAATGGAATTATTGAAAGGAAGGCAAGAATTTTCAATATACAAAAATACAATATGTATGATGGACCTGGAGTTAGAACTATAGTTTTCTTTCAAGGATGTCCGTTACGTTGTAAATGGTGTGCAAATCCAGAGGGGATGATGAAGAAAAATAGAGTTATGTTAAAGAGCAATCTTTGCTTAGATTGTGGAGAATGTACAGAAGTTTGTCCAGTTGGAATTCACACAATAAACAGTTTAACTAATAAGCATGAGATTAATAGGAGTATTGATTGTTTAGGATGTAAAAGATGTGCAGATATTTGTACTCAATCAGCAATTGATATTTTAGGTGAGGAAAAAACTATATCAGAGCTTTTAGAAGTAATTGAAGAGGATAGAACTTTTTATGAGATGTCTGGTGGTGGAGTTACATTAGGTGGAGGAGAAGTTTTAATGCAGCCTGAAGCTGCAAGAAGTCTACTTATGGCATGTAAAAATGCAGGAATAAATACTGCAATAGAAACATCAGGTTATACAACTACTGAAAATATCTTAAAAGTTGCAGAATATACTGATTTATTCTTATTTGATATTAAACATATGAACTCAGATGAGCATCTTAAATGGACAGGTGTTAGAAACGAGCAGATTTTAGAAAACTTAAAAACATTACTTCAAAATAAGTATAACGTACAAATACGTATGCCATTATTAAAGGGAGTTAATGATTATGAAAAGGCTATAAAAAAAGCTATGGAATTTCTAGCACCGTATAAAGATTATAAAAACTTTAAGGGAATTGATCTTTTACCTTATCACAAGATGGGTGTAAATAAATATAACCAATTAGGTATTGAATATCAAGTTTATGATGATCCAAGTCTGTCAAATGAGGATTTAGATAGAATAGAATCTTATATTAAAGAGTATGATATGCCAGCTAGGGTAGTTAGGCATTAAAGAAGGTTTAAAGTATGGAAGGTTTAAAGGATAGAAATATCCAAAGAGTAATACAGGAATCAGTACCAGGAAAGCAAATTACAATATCTCATATTATAGCGTCACCTATGCCAGATATATATGAAAGACTAGGAGTAGATGAAAAAGGAGCAATAGGAATCTTAACCTTAACACCTTATGAAACTGCAATAATAGCAGCAGACATTGCAACTAAGATAGCGGATGTTGAAATTGGATTCTTAGATAGGTTTACAGGATCTGTATTGATAAATGGCGATGTTGATAGCGTTTATACAGCACTTGAGGGAGTAAATGAAACATTTAAAAATATGTTAGGTTTTACAGTATGTCCTATAACTAGAACATGAGAAAGAAAAGAATAATGGTTGTTGGACCTAGTAGGTCAGGGAAAACTACAATTGTTAACTATTTAAATAATTATAATGGACCTTTAAAGAGAACAGCTGATGTTATTTATGGTGAAAATACTATGGATATTCCAAGTTCATACATTGAAAATACAGGGATGTATAAGCATATAATTGCCTTAGCACAGGATGCTTCTAAAATAGTAATTATTGTAGATTATGAAAATCCAAATGAAGTTTATTCAGATGGATTTGGACTTTCATTTAATAATGAGATTATAGGAGTCATTAATAAAGTAGATAATGATTTTAATAATCTTGAAAAGTGCAAAAAACAATTAAAAAGAATCGGTGTTAAAGAACCTTACTTTTTAATTAGTAAAAATGATGAAGTAGGTATTAAGGAGCTAAAAGAATACCTACTAAATAGGTAGGTGAATAAAGAACATGCTTAAGTTTATTACTGAAGAGTATTTGAAGGATTTATATAGAAAAGAGCCCTTTATAAATTTTGATTTAAAAACTAATGAGAGACTTACGCCTGGTGGGAGACAGTATTTATTAGATAAAGGGATAAAAATGAATAGTAATTTGCCTACAGATAACCAAGAAGCTTTAAAAAAACAAGACGTTGAAGCTGAAAAAATAAAAAGTGATGAAAATTTAAAGGAAAAAAAGTTACTTTATAAATTAAAGGCTTTAGAAGCATTGTTCTTAAGCTCTGCTAGTGAAATGTTAAATGAGGATATTAAATTAACTCAAAAAATAATTGATTTGGGAAGGCATATTAGAGGTATCAGAGAGTTTATAGAAGGAACCTGTGAATTAGAAATTACAACTCCTAAAAATAGTAATAAAAATTTTGCTGATATTGAGGTTACAGATGTTTATATACATCTAGAAAATAGTAAAGAGTTATTAAACTTATACTATTTGTTTTGTAAACTTGAAGAATTTAAATATGAAGTTATCCTTGATTTTGAGGGAGCTGAGGTTTTAGAAGGTATATTAAAAAATATCTATGAAATAGAGGCAACATTATCTGGAATGATTAAAAAAGAAGCAGGTGAAATATAAAGTGGCAGAAAATAAAAATATATTTGAGTATTGTGATGAATTAGTAGATCAGTTTGAAAAGGTTATAGAAAAGCCAATCTTAGAGAAGTCTAAAATATATTACACGGGAGTGGATCTCGGAACAGCATGTGTAGTACTAGCAGTTTTAGATGAAAATAAAAGACCAGTTGCAGGTGCTTATAGATATGCTGATGTAGTAAAAGATGGAATGGTAGTTGATTATATAGGAGCTATAAGAATTGTAAGAGAATTAAAAAACGAAATAGAAGAAAAGCTTGGAGAAGAGCTTTTATATGCGGCAGCAGCAATACCACCTGGTACAGAATCAATTGATGGTGGAGCTATTAAAAATGTAGTACAAGCAGCAGGATTTGAATTAACAAATCTTTTAGATGAGCCGACAGCAGCAAATGAAGTGTTAAAGATTCAAAATGGAGCTGTGGTTGATATTGGAGGTGGTACTACTGGAACATCGATAATAAAAGATGGGAAGGTAGTTTATGTTGCTGATGAACCAACAGGTGGAACTCATTTTTCATTAGTTGTAGCTGGTGCTTATGGAATAAACTTTGATGATGCAGATAAGTTTAAAAGAAATAAAAAGAATCATAAAGAGTTGCTTCCAATATTAAAACCAGTAATTGAAAAGGTTGGATCTATTATAAATATTCATGTTAAAGATCATTATGTTAAAGAAATTTCATTGGTAGGTGGAACAGCTTGTCTTGAAGGAATTGAGGAAGTAATTGAAAAGCAAACTAAAATATATACCTATAAGCCAAAGAACCCTATGTTTGTAACTCCTCTAGGTATAGCCCTTAGTTGTACTGATAAGATTATTGATTAGATGGAGATGATGATGTATGGATTTTAAATTAATAAAATCACCAACAGATGGAGTAAAGCGTGCGCTCAGCAAGAGAATGGGAGCAGAGGGAAGAGCTGTATTAGAAGAAGTTTCTGCAATTGGACTTATGCAAGGTAAATTAATAGAAATGATTTATGCAATAGATATAGCCGAAAAATCAGCGGGTGTATTAGTTGAAGATATTAAGGGAGTCTGCCCTCAGCATATGACTTCAATCGCTATTTTAGGAGATACATCATCAGTGCAGTCTGCAATAGAGGAGATTAAATTAAAAATGAAAGAAGGAAATAGCTTATGATAACTGCTAGGTTAATTGATAGTATTTGGGCAACTAGAAAAGCGGATAGTCTTCAAGGCTTAAAGTTTATGTTAGCAGAAGAAATAGGTGGAAGCTCACAAGGGAGAAGGCTTATAGTGGTAGATAATATTGGCGCTGGAATTGGAGATAGAGTTATTGTAAGTACAGGCTCAGCAGCTAGAAGGATGCTTGGAAATGATGATATACCAGTTGATGCAGCGGTAATTGGAATCATAGATGAGGATTGTAACTTTAGGTAAGGTTTTAAATCCATTGAAAGGATGTGAGAGTGTGAAGAAACTAATTTGTGCTAAAGACATGGAAGAATTTTTGGAGACTAATGAAAAAGTATTCTTTATTGAAGGAAATACTATTTTAACACCATCTGCTAAAGATATAGCAAAAAATAATGGAATAGAGATTACTACAAATAAGATTACTGAGAAAAAAGAAGTAGCTACTTCTAATATTACTGAAAATTTAGATAGCCAAAAATTACTTCAAATGTTTAAGACTATTATAAATGAAGGATTACTTCAAGAGATGCTACAAATATTAGCAAATTCCAATATGGCTAAGTTTAACGCAGAGTGTGATGAAAGTGGATTAAAGGTTGTTAGAGGAAATACCGTGAAGATGGATTACTTTGATACTGGAAATCCCGATAACAAGGTCTACTTTCAAGAATTAGTTAATAAAGATGAATCTAAAATGAGTGCTGGATTTTTAACCATTGAAAACTCAAATTTTGAATGGCAATTAACATATGAAGAAATTGATTATGTTATTGAAGGAACTATAACTGTTGAAATTAATGGTAAAACGTATACAGCTAATGAAGGCGACGTTTTATTTGTTCCAAAGAACTCAAAAGTAGTTTGGGGATCACCTAATAAGGCAAGATTATTCTATGCAACTTATCCAGCAAATTGGGCAGATTTACTTTAATACTTAAGGAGGTCGTATAGATGCAAGCTATAGGAATGATGGAAACTAAAGGATTACTAGCGTCAATTGAGGCAGCAGATGCAATGGTTAAGTCTGCAAATGTTAATATCCTTGAAAAAGTCTATATAGGTGGTGGATATGTTTCAATTACTATAACTGGTGATATTGGTGCTGTTAAATCAGCTGTTGATGCTGGAGTATCAGCAGTAAATAGGTTAAATGAAAAGAGTTTAGTTTCACATCATGTAATTGCAAGACCACATTACGATTTAGAGAGCATAATAGAAACTACACCGGCAATAGATAGAAAAGAAAAAGATTCTAAACAAGTAATTTCTGAGGAAATAGCTTCAGAAGATAGTTATGATAAGGGAAAATTACCTATAGAAGAAATTGATAAGATTGATAAGAATATAGAAGAAAAATCTTTAGTAAATATGGTTGAAAAAGCAGTAAATGAAGTATTACAAAATGAAATAATTGAAGATTTAGAAATTGAATCTTTAGATAATGAAGATAATGGCGAAGAGCTTGAGGCTGATTTAAATAAAGAAGAAATAGATAAGATGGTAGATGAAAAGGGATTAGAAGAAGCCATAGGACTACTGAATAACTTAAAAATTTCTAAGGTCAGAAAATTAGTAAGAGAGTATAAAGAGCTTGAATTAACTAATAAGACAATTTCTAAAATGGATAAAAAAACATTAATTAGTAAGTTAAAAGAAAATTATAAAAAGAAATGATTCTAGCTAAAGGGGAGAGTTATTAATGGAAAATTTTGATAAGGACTTACAATCAATACAACAAGCGAGAAATTTAGCAAGGCGTGGAAAAGTGGCAGCTAATAAAATTGCTAATTTCACAGAAGAACAAATTGATAAAATTATAAGAAATATGGTTAAGGTTGCAAGTGAGCATGAAGTTTGTCTTGCTGAAATGGCAGTAGAGGAAACTGGATTTGGAAAAGTTTGTGATAAAACTGTTAAAAATAATTTAGCATCTACAGTCTTATATGAAGAAATAAAAAACATGAAAACTATAGATGTTATTAATGAAGATAAGGAAAAAAAATTAATATCAATAGCAGAGCCAGTAGGTTTAGTAATGGGGATAGTTCCATCAACTAATCCAACATCAACTGCAATATTCAAATCAATAATTGCAATAAAATCAAGAAATGCAATAGTATTTTCACCACATCCATCAGCAGTAAAATGTACATCTACAGCTGCAAAGTTAATGCACGATGCAGCTGTAGAAGCAGGTGCACCAGAAGATATAATAACTTGTGTTGAATTAACTTCAATAGGAGCTACAAATGAATTGATGAAATCTCAAGAAGTTTCATTGATTATTGCAACTGGAGGACCAGGAATGGTTAAAGCTGCTTATAGCTCAGGAAAACCAGCACTTGGAGTTGGAGCTGGAAATTCACCAGCTTATATAGAAAGAACTGCTGATGTTAAAAAAGCTATAAGAAATATTATAGCAAGTAAAACATTTGATAATGGTACAATATGTGCTTCTGAACAATCAATTATTTGTGAACACTGTAATGAAAAAGAAGTTATAGAGGAATTAAAGAATAATGGTGGATACTTTATGACAGAAGAGGAAACAGATAAAGTTTGTAAGCTTCTATTTAAACAAGGACATGCTATGAATGCTGCATTTGTTGGAAGAGCAGCAGAAGTAATTGCAGAAGCAGCAGGATTTTATGTTCCTGCAGGAACTAAGGTGCTTATAGGAAGACAGGGTGGAGTTGGACCAAAATATCCACTTTCATATGAGAAACTTACAACAGTTCTTGGGTTCTATGTTGTTAATGATTGGCAAGAGGCTTGTGAATTAAGTATTGAACTTCTTCAAAATGGAATAGGTCATACAATGAGTATTCATACAGAAGATGTTGAAATAGTTAAAAAGTTTGCTAAAAAGCCAGCATCAAGAATATTAGTTAATACAGGTGGATCTTTTGGAGGAACAGGAGCTTCAACAGGACTTATGCCTTCATTTACTTTAGGATGTGGAACTTGGGGTGGAAGTTCAGTATCTGAAAATGTTACTCCAATGCATCTTTTAAACATAAAGAAGGTTGCTTATGGATTAATAGATTGCGATAAAATTGTTAAAGCTGATTGTGCTGTTGGAAATAAGGTTACTGAAAAGTGCAATACAGATAATGAAAAAGGTATAAGCAAAAAGGTAGAGGAATGTTTAAAATCTATTTTAGATTTAAGTCCAGCTGAGATTCAAAAGAAATCAACCTCAAATTGCGAAGTTAAATCTGAAGTAAATACAGATGAGTTAGATAATAAAGAAGTAGTAGATTTAGTAAGTCAAATTATAGCAGCTATGAAAAAATAGAGTGTGTAAGTTGTTTAATTGAAATATATATACTATGAAAAGGGAAAATAGACATGGATAATTTACAAGAAGTATTAAAACTTTTACTTAAGGCCGTTAAGGAAAACGAAGAGAAGGAAAAAGTGGTTAAAGAATCTTATGAAATACCAGTAGGAATTTCAAATAGGCATATACATCTTTCAAGAAAGCATGTTGATATTCTTTTTGGTGAAGGATATGAGCTAACAAAAATAAAAGATCTTTCACAAAAGGGACAATATGCATGTAAAGAAACCATAACAATATGTGGACCAAAGGGAGCTCTTGAAAAAGTAAGAGTTTTGGGACCTATAAGAAGTAAGTCTCAAGTTGAATTATCACTTGGAGATTGTAGAAAGACAGGGGTTTCACCTTGTGTGAAATTATCTGGAGATTTAAAGGAAACTCCAGGGGTAACTTTAATTGGACCTAAAGGAAGTGTTCAATTAGAGGAGGGAGTAATTGTTGCTCAAAGACATATCCATATGACATCTAAACATGCTGAGCATTTTGGCGTAAGTGATGGTGATCTTGTAGAAATTAGAGTTGAAGGTTTAAGAGGTGGAATCTTAAATAATGTAAGTATTAGAACTAATGATTTATTCAATCTTGAATGTCACTTAGATGTAGAAGAAGCAAATTCAATGGGAATTACCCCAAAAACAAAAATTAAAATTGTTAAATCTATTTAATAAATGCCATAAAATAATAAATTAATATAAAAAATAAAAATTTTTAGGAGGATTTTAATATGAAATACGATGCTTTAGGAATGATTGAAACAAAAGGGTTAATAGGATCAATAGAGGCTGCAGACGCAATGGTTAAGGCTGCTAATGTTTATTTAATAGGAAAAGAATATGTTGGAGGTGGACTTGTAACTGTAATGGTTAGAGGAGATGTTGGAGCTGTTAAGGCTGCTACAGATGCAGGTGCAGCTGCAGCACAACGTGTTGGAGAATTAATTTCAGTACATGTAATTCCAAGACCACATGTGGAAGTAGAAGTAATATTACCTGCTTCAAAAGAAGCAAAATAATATTATTGTAAGATAAGAGCCATGCTAGTAAACTAGTGTGGCTTTTTTATATTTAGAATTAAAGGGATTTATTTTTAATTATAGAATTAATTAGAAATAAGGGGTGATTATTAGTATGGGAGAGAAGAGAAATTTAAAAAATGGTAGATTAATTTTATTGGAGATTTAAAATTTGGTTTTCTCCTCACGAGGAAACAAGGTTTATCATAAGATGTAGAAGAATAAGCGCATATTATGCTATCTACTTAATATCATTATTTTTTATTGAATGTTTATTTGGTATAGAAACAAGTCTAACAGGTGTTTGTTCAGGGATAGCAACTGTTGAAACTGAATATCAATTTACTAGATTTACAGTATATGCTACTGGTTTTAATAATAAACGTGAAATAAAGTTTTTTGTTAAAGCAAATTATTTATCTATAACAGAGGGGGAGGTTATCACTGTAGTTCATGGGGTGTTTTCAAAAAGAGTAATATATGTTAAAGGACATAGTTTAAATATTATATAAAGGAAGGTGTATCATGAGTTCCATAACATATTCATTGAAAGGGGGACAAGCTGCTTCAAATAACTATTACGAAAAAGCTGAAAGGTTAAGCAAGAAAGTAATTTTAGATGTTTTTCAAAATGGAAAGGAATATCTACAAGACTTTATGGAGTATATAGTGAAAAACAAAGTAGAAGCTTTAAGGACTAAAGAGGAATATGCAGTAGAATTATTATTTATTGGTGTAATTCTTAAGGAGTATAGTGAATATGCCTATGGTTTCAATCCTAAGTGGAGTGGAATTTTTAAATGGTTAAATTCCTTAAGGGATAAAGAAAGAATAAAAGAAAAAGTAGATATTATAAAAGGTAGAGCAATACTTAAGAATTTATTAAAAAAGAAAAAAATTAAAGAATTAGATTTAGATTTATTTAAGAAGATCCTATCTTGGTTGGAATGTACAGGTGATTTTAAAGAAGAAGTCTTTAGGCTTAACATATGGATGGATTTTTTATGTGAAAAAGATTCTAATTATGTAGGAAAAGTTTTAATGTTTGCTTTAAAGGAAGGGGAATATCTTCTAAAGGAAGGTCAGTATTATTTAGGAGAGTATATATCAGGTGTAAAGAGTTATTTAAGTACATATGAATTAATACATAGAAACAAAGAGGATATAATTTATTGTGGCAAGGGAGAAATACAGTACATTTTTAATATGGTTTGTGCTGAAATATTAAATAAGGTATATAAAGAAAAATTTTTAAGATGTGAAGAAAAAATTGTCTTTGCACCAGCTTGCATGAAACAAACTTTAAAGCCATGCCCTAGTTCAAAAGAAAAACTTGGAGATGTATGTAAAAGATGCTCAAAAGAATGCAATATAAATAAGTTAACAATCTTAGGAAAAAGTTTAGATTTTAAGGTATATATTATATCACATGAAACAAATTTATTAAATGCAAAAAGAGAAAAAAATGATAAGATAGGAATAATAGGAATAGCTTGTGTGCTAAATTTAATCTCTGGAGGATGGAAGGCATTAAGGTTAGGATTTATTCCTCAGTGTGTTATCTTAGAGGAGTGTGGCTGTAATAATCACTGGCTTAAAGAAAGCAAAATGACAGCTATAAATGAAAAAAGATTAAGTTATATACTTAAAGGATAAATGAATAAATAAATGGACATCCTATCCTTAGGGAGGGATTAAATTATGAATGATAAGAATGTGTATAACAAAGAAATTCAAGATGTGGTTAAGACGGAACTTAGAATGGATGAGGTACATGAAAACTTAAAGCCAACAGATCCAGATAAGGTTCAAAAAGATGCAATTAAAATAGGAACTATCTAGTCAAAAATACCTATGGAGGAATTCTATAGGTATTTTTTTATGTCTTGAATAATATAATTAACAGTATATTAATAAAATATTCAGAATTTTGTGTTAAAATTAGTAATATAAAGTAGAAATAGAGAAAAAAGGAGGAAAGATTATGGAAACAAAATTTTTAATTTGCAAACATTGTGGTAATATCGTTGAAGTAATAAGAGAATCAGGAGTATCTATAGTTTGTTGTGGTGAAAAGATGAGTGAGTTAAAGGCTAACACAACAGATGGTGCAGTAGAAAAACATGTTCCTGTTGTCAATATTGATGGTAATAAAGTAGAGGTAGTTGTAGGAAGCACTTTACATCCAATGGTGGAAGCTCATTATATACAATGGATATATCTAAAAACTGATAAGGGTGTTCAAAAGAAATATTTATCACCAAGTGATGAACCAAAAGCAGAGTTTGTTATAGGTGATGATGAAAAAGTAATTGAAGCATATGAATACTGTAATTTACATGGTCTTTGGAAAAAAGAAATTTAAATAATTAACGAGGTGATTTTAATGAAGGATTTAAAAGGTACAAAAACAGAAGCTAATTTAATGGAAGCCTTTGCAGGCGAATCAATGGCAACTAATAAGTATATGTATTATGCATCTAAAGCTAAGAAAGATGGTTATGTTCAAATAGCATCTATTTTTGAAGAAACTGCAAAAAATGAAAAGGAACATGCAAAGCTTTGGTTTAAGTTATTACATGATGGAATTGGACAAACTACTACTAATTTAAGTGATGCAGCTGATGGAGAAAACTACGAATGGACAGACATGTATGATAAATTTGCTAAAGAAGCAAGAGAAGAAGGCTTTGAACATATAGCTAAGCTTTTTGAAGGCGTTGCTGCAATTGAAAAGGAACATGAAGAAAGATATAGAAAGCTTTTAGCTAATATAGAAGGAGATTTAGTATTCTCTAAGGATGAAGATGTAATTTGGCAATGCTCAAATTGTGGACATATCTGTATTGGGAAGAAGGCTCCAGATGTATGCCCAGTATGTGCTCATCCACAATCATATTTCCAAGTAAAAGCAGAAAATTATTAATATAAATAATTAATGGAGGGGAGTTGCAAAGCAATTCCTCTTTTTTTGATGTCTAGGAAAGTATAAAATTTCAATTGACTATAACTCAAAGGTATTATTATAATTTCATATTAAAAAAATATAAAATCAAGGATAGTAATTTTATAATTTCCTTACCTTTAGTACGCGTGGGGTGGATATTTGTTTCCATGTGACTTGGAGCTTGCGACGGAACAAGGGAAATAAATATCCACTCCACCTTTTTTGTGGTAAAATATAGTCAAAAATAATAAAAAGTGGGGATTGCTATGAAAAAGCTAAAAGGGGTAATAATATCAGTTTTAATTAGTATTTTTATCATTAACATTGTAGAAGTAAGGCCCAAAGCAGAAGATGAAGGATATTATATAAAAAATATGCAAGTGGATGTGGAGGTTAATGATAAGAGACAGTTTTTTATAACAGAAACAATAGATGTTTACTTTAATGAAGACAGACATGGCATTAAAAGAGATATAACTACTTCATCAGGTACAGAGGAATGTAGTATTTCAGATATTTCTGTAATAGGGGCACCCTATGAATCAACTAAGGAATCAGGGAATGTAAGTTTAAAAATAGGTGATGAAGATGAAACTATAGATGGAGACAAAAGATATATAATAAAATATACTTTAAATTATTATGATGATGAAGAAGTTGATGGAGACTATATTTATTTAAATCTATTGCCAACTTGGGATACAAGAGTTGAAAGCTTTAGATCAAATATAACGTATCCTAAAGGAGGAAAGCTAGAGAATATTACCTTAACAGATGGGGAATATGGAAGTAAAGAAAATAAGCTTTCTAAATATACAGTTAAAGATAACGAAATTATAATTGAATCTACAAAAGAAATTAAAGAAAATAATGGGATAACTATAAATGCAAGGTTAGAAGAAGGGACATTTAAAAATGTAAAAGAAAGAAAATATCCTTTCAATATAAATAATGAGATAGTTAATATTAAGATTACAAAAGAAAAGGAATACTTGGTAGAAAGAGAATTTGAAATAAAGGTTACATCACAAAACTATGATTTTGGATCAAATGAAATAAAGCTATGGGATGATAATAAATATAATAAGATAAGTGAATTAAGCTGTGATAATTCCCAATTTAAAGTGTCAGAAAAATACTCTTCAATTTATGTTCCTAAAGAAGTTGGAGTATATAAGGTTAAGGTATCTTATAAGGTTAGGCCAAGACTTGCAGATGATATCTATTTAGGTTTAAAGAGTGATAATTATGAAGGTAAGGTTGATAATCTTATTGTAAATGTAGAATCAGAGGTTCCTATAGAAAATGCTTTGGTAAACTTTTTAGATAGAGGCATTGGTAGTAATAAGGATAGATATACCCTAGCTAGAGAGAATAATAAGGTTACATTTAATAATACAAATACTATTCATCCAAGAGAAAAGGTATTTATATCAATAGACTGTGATAATAGTTTATTTACAAGAGAGATGGATAAGTCAGAAATA
>OHMA01000523.1_pt1 | contig 21266 bp, 27 predicted proteins | sample 1569171 | NCBI WGS metagenome assembly OHMA01 (sample SAMEA3879580, study PRJEB24766) | human gut metagenome | biome: human-associated habitat; feature: feces | place: USA | collected 1985/1987
GCGTTAAAATGATAAAAAAATCAAATTTTAATAAAAATACTAGTTGTAATAATTTTTGTTGTACTAAAATTGAAAATTTTTCAGTTACTTTAGGCAATAATGAAATATTAAAAGATGTAAATCTCCACATTCATTGTGGAGAACTTACTTCTATAATAGGGCCTAACGGCGCAGGTAAAAGTACACTTTTAAAAGCACTTCTAGGAGAAGTTATGTACCTCAGTACTTAACCTTTGATAAAAATACACCTATTAGTGTTCTTGATTTATTTGTCTGTTGCAAAACATCTATTCCAGCTTGGTTAACTCCTAAAAAGAAAATACGCGAACAAGTTTTAGAAAGTTTAGAAAGAGTTAAAGTACCACATTTAATAGATAGACGACTTGGTGCTTTATCCGGTGGTGAACTTCAAAGAGTATTACTTGCATTAGCTTTAGATCCAATTCCAAATATTCTTTTATTAGATGAACCTGTATCTGGAGTAGATCAAAATGGATTAGAGTTATTTTATGAAATTTTAATGGATATCAAAAAGAATTATGATTTATCAATTATTTTAGTTTCTCATGATTTAGATTTAGTTTATAAATATTCAGATCGTGTAGCACTTGTAAATGGAACTATAATTTGTTCAGGAACTCCAAAACAAGTATTTAATAATCCTGCTGCAAAAAAAATATTCGGATTATCATTTGGAAGCTCTAATGAAGAATCATCTAATACAGGAGGAATTTAAAATATGTTTGATACTTTATACAATGCCATTGACATGTTATTGCCTTTTCAATGGCTATCGCATACTTTTATGAAGAATGCATTTATTGCTATACTAATAATAACACCTTTATTCGGATTACTTAGTACTATGGTTGTTAGTAATAAAATGTCTTTCTTTGCTGACTCATTAGGACACGGTGCCTTTACTGGAATAGCTGTTGGAATACTGTTAGGTGGAATTGATCCTATGTGGGGGGCAACTTTATTTTCAGTATGCTTCGCAATAGCAATAACTATTATTAAAAATAAAGGTACTTCTTCTACAGATACAATTATAGGAGTTTTCTCTTCTACTTCGATTGCTCTTGGATTAGTGCTTATGAGCTTTTCTAGTAGTTTAAGTAAATTTTCTTCATATCTAGTTGGAGATTTACTTAGTATATCCAAAGGTGAAATAATCCTTTTAATTTTTGTATTTATAACAGTTATTATTTTATGGGCTTTAATATTTAACAAACTACTTGTTACAAGCTTAAACACTTCACTAGCAAATAGTCGTGGTATGAATACCTTATTAATTGAAATTATTTTTACTTGTACAATAGCAGTTATTGTTACAATAACTATTAGATGGGTTGGTTTACTTATAATTAATTCACTTTTAGTATTACCTGCTGCAGCAGCACGTAATATCTCTAAAAATGTACGCCAATATCATTTATTTTCAGTATTAATCGCTATATTTTCTGGTATTACAGGATTAATAATTTCATACTATCTAAATACAGTTACAGGTGCAACAATCGTTCTTGTATCATCTGCAATATTCTTTATCACTTTAATTGTTAGGCGTAAATTTGTATAATATAACTTAAACCAATGCCTGGAGGTAATAATTTGGATAACGAAATTAACTTTAATGATATACTTAAATCAAAAGGGTTAAAGGTAACTAAACATAGAACTTCTGTACTTCAGATTATATCCAATAGTACCCATCCCCTTAGTGCTGAGGAAATATATTCAAAATTAAAGGAAAACTCAATTTCTATAAATTTATCATCAATTTATAAAATATTAGATTCTCTTTCTAATAAAAATGTAATTTCTAAATGTATTTTAGGTGATGATAACAAAACTTCCTATGAATTGAACACTTCCGAGCATAAGCATCACTTAATTTGTAAACAATGCAAAGAAGTATTTCCTATAAATGATTGTCCTCTATGTGTTTATGAACAACATATACGAGATGATATGGATTTTGATGTAACTGAGCACCGACTTGAAATATATGGCTATTGTAAAGCTTGCAAAAAAATGACTAAAGAGTAAACTAACTCTTTAGTCATTTTTTATCCTCTATTTATCTATAATACTCATTTTATAAACTGTAGTATGTCTATACTCTTGACCAGCTTCTAATACTATATTTGAAAACCCAGAATGATGCACGCTATCTGGGAAATACTGTGTCTCAAGACATAACCCTTGTCTTTTCTTATATCTTACTCCACCTTTTCCTATTTCATCTTCATTTAAGAAATTCCCTGTATAAAATTGTATTCCTGGTTTTGTAGTAAATACTTCTAGCACTCTTCCACTCTTATCATCTACAACTTCAGCAGCTTTCTTTAGTTCTCCTGTATAATCATCAATAATCCAATTATGATCATATCCATTTCCATTAATTAATTGATCATATTCTTTTTCTATATCCAATCCAACATATTTAAGCGTAGTAAAATCCATTGGTGTTCCTAATATATTTCTTATTTCACCAGTTGGTATACTTTCTGAATTTGCTACTGTTATACTACTTCCACAAATATTAACCTTGTGATTTAATATATCACCAGAAGCATGTCCGCCTAAATTAAAGTATGAATGATTAGTTAAATTTAAAACTGTATCTTTATCAGATTTACCATAATAATTAATAACCAATTCATTTTCATCTGTTAACTTATACTCAACAATAACTTCTAAATTTCCTGGATAATTTTCTTCTCCATCTCTACTCAAATATGATAATGATAAATACTCTCCATCTTTATCATTTTTAATCTCCGAATTCCATACTACTCTATTAAATCCTTTATTACCACCATGAAGATGATTATTACCATCATTTTTTTCAAGCTGATATTTTACTCCATCAACTTCAATTTCAGCTTTTCCAATTCTATTAGCACAACGACCAATAATAGAGCCAAAATATGTTGTTGTTGTTTTATAATCCTCAAATTTATCATATCCTAAAACAATATCATCTTGTTCTCCATGCTTATTTTTGGTAAGTAATGATAGTATTATTCCACCATAGTTTGTTATCTTCACAGTAGTGTCTTTATTAGCCAATGTATAAATATAAACTGATTTATCATCAATTTTATTTAGCATTTCTTCTTTTTGTATTCTCATTATTGCCCTCCATTAACGTATTTACATAATGTTCCATCATACTAATTATACCAATCATAAACACAACTGTAAACATTACTACTTTAACTTATTAATTTTTCTTCTTTAAGAATTATTTCTAACTCTTTAACAAGATTATTAATATCCTCTAATATACTCTCATTACATTTATTAATATTATTAATTAAACTCTCAATATTATTCAATAAATTATTAGGTATCTTCTTACACGAAGTATTAACTATACTCAAAAACCTTTTCTCGCCTGGATGAGGAATTTCATTTACAGCAAAAATAATATCAAAATAACTATCAAAAAATGCAGATATTCTATTATTTAAATTGACTAAATCCTTTCTATTTATTGCTTTTTCTATTTGATTATAGTATGCTGAGAAATTCTTTTTTAATATAGGATAATTTTTATTAACTATATTTTGTTTAAGCTTATCTGGATAATCTACAGTATACTTCTCTTGTAGATCCTTAAATTCATTATATCTATCAAAAACTATTAACGAATTAATTACATTATTCCAAAAACAAGTTGTATATCCTATAGATGCATTATATTTTCCCACAACATTTTCCACCCGGTTACCAACGATTCCATAAACAGCCACTTACCCACAAACTCCACCCTGCGGTTAAGGTCTGCTAGTGTCCTCTTATTTTGTTTTATTTTATAAAATAACATTTTAACACTAAAAAAAGACTCCACCCCAGCATTACACCGGAATGAAGTCTTTTTTCTATCTTTCATCTTCTTTTTCTCTCATTGCAATCTCAATGATCGCCAAATCTCTCTTTGCAGCTTTCATATCTTCAACACCATCACATACAGGTATCAATATTGCCAGTGTCAGCGCCGCCGCCAAAATAACAGACAATAAAAAACAAATGTTCATTTCTTTTATGCCATCATACCCGGAAGTTACAGTGTACTGATATGAAATTCTTATAAAAGCAAAAAATTCTCTCCAGATACCCATTACGATTCCAAGTAAAACAATCATCAGCAGCACTTCACAAACATTCTTTTTATGTTCACATTTCACTTTTTGTTCTACATATTCAAACTCCAGCTCTTCTTTTTCCATTAATCTTAATGTCTCAAGTCTCCATTTAAAAGCCTGCATTTTCCGCCTGCGTATTTCCCGATATGAAAATTTCATGATAAAGTTTTCTATCTTTTCTTTCATCACTCTACCTCCACAATCTTCCAGTTATCCCCCTTCTCCAGCGTCAGCTTATACTGCATGATCTGTGTGATCTTCAGATCCTGGTCGAGGTATTTTACATAAACTTCTGCTTTCGTCTGATCACCTTCCATATAGTAGGCTTTTCCTGCCAGTCCATCATATACATAATTCTTTCCGATTGCCGGAAGGACACCATCCTTTACATAATAGACAAGCTCCTTCGCCGATGCCTGGGGATACAGCTTGAAAAACGTATTCAAAAAATCTTCGATCTGCGTCTGGGTTTTTAAATCTATACTCCCGTCTGTTTCTTTCGCTTTTACTTCATAAGAAGATTTTCCCGGCAGTGCATACGCTGTCGGGTTTTTTACAACTAACATTTTTCCATTTTCATCTCTGTGTACCACTGTCTGATACACATTGCTCTGATCCGTGGTCTGTTCACCCTCCGATATCCGCTGTTTTACACCATACGTTACTTCGTATTCTGTATCCGTAAGATCCTTCACAGACCAGATATCTACGGATTCAACCTCCGCTGCAGTCGGACAGTCGGTCGTGATCATTCCATGATCCATAAGCTGCAGCGTCTCTGGAAGATATTTTTCCAGTGTTTTTTCTCTCTTGCTGATCTCCCGGTCTGTGTTTTCCCAGGCATGATATACACCTGCGAAACCTTTTACATAACTCTCCAGGGCGTTTGTATCTTTCAATTTCTCCTCGATCACAGTTTCTTTTTCAACTGTGACCGTATCAACCGATGTGAAATTATTATAAATTCCTAAGACAATGCTGATCACTAACAAAACCCAGAATAACCGGATCCAGTTCCTGTTTGGAGATACCTTTAAAACCGGCATTTCTTCTGCCTGATCACTGCCTTTATACTCACCTTTTATCTTTTCTTTTGGTTTTAATTTCCTAATATGTACTTTCTTTTTTTCCGGCAGTTTTGCATATATCTTTTTTAAAAACAGCCAGATCTTATTTTTTACTTTACTAATCATCACTTTTATTTGTTCTTTCTTCATATTAAAATATCTCCTATTCCATCCAGAAATTTTTCTGATCCTCTTCTGTAAAAGATACCGGCAACACAATAAATGCTCCATTTTCCCCGCTTCCATAGATTATGCTCTTTTCCGGTCTTTTCTCTGACAGATAGACACTTTTTGCACCAGTTACCCGACTAAGCATAAGTAAATATTCCGCATTTACTGCAGCTTCCCTGTCTCCCAGGAAACAAAAGATACGTCTCGATCTGCACCTTCCTCTTTCCTTTTTCAAAGTTTTTACCATCTGATCCAGTTCATCCGGCAATGTCGTTTCTTTTTCATTCATGATTCGTGCGTTTTCCATATAGTCATACATCTGATTCTTTACATACGAACCATCCCGTTCCGGCAATTCCACAGGTTTGTTTAAACATACACAAAAATGAGCGCCTGCAACATACTGCCTTTCATCTTCAATCCAGCTTCCATAATAAGTGGCACCTCTTCTTTCTGCCATTTTGATCAGATCATTTACCATACGCTGTACTTTCTTTTCCTGCACTGTTTTGTTTTCTTTTTCCATTTCTTTTCCTTTCTACCGTTGCGACGTCGCATTTACTGCGACGGCGTACTGACTCTTCCAATACATACAAAGTGTTCCTTCCAAAAGCTTGTATTTAAGTCCGCGAAGCCGATCGGGTTTCCAGCATGAAACATCCTTCCATTTCCGGCATAGATCCCAACGTGCGTGATGTAATTGTCTGTCTTATATGTTTTCGTGAAAAAGACCAGATCTCCCGGCTGCGCTTCCTCCAACTCCAGATGCTGCACGGCTTCATACTGTTCCTGTGCTGTCCTTGGCAGTGACACTCCCGCCTGTCCAAAACACCATTGCGTTAACCCGGAGCAGTCAAAGGATGTCTGCGGACTTGAACCACCCCAGACATATTTCCATCCCTGATACTTATAAGCCTCCGCAAGAACTGCATTCGCCGTATCTGCCGGTAACGGCTCTGACTCCAGGTATTGTTTTACAAGATATACATAAAACATGTTTCCATAGTCATACCTCCAGCCACCATTCTGTGCGATTGCAACCGGATTATTATACTTTACTTTTCTGCTGCCGCATTTGCTGCTGGCAAAATCACACGACAACTGAAATGTATGAGCCTTTCCCCTGACTGATACATAATCAATATATCCGGCTCCATAATTGTATGCCTGGATCACTGCATCAAGATCGCAACCTAACGTGTCTGCTTTCTGCAGCAACATGGCAAAATACGCAACTGCAGCTTTGATGGATTCCGAAGGGGTTTTCTCTTCCTCTGTCAGTCCACTGTTTCCAAGTGACTGCATCGGATCATTTCCTTCCCCTCCAGTCTCAACCATCATGATGGCAAGCAGATACTTTTCATACTCATGTATGTTGTATTCCGCTGCCGTATCCCCGACAAAGGCTGCATATTCTCTTACTTTGTCAGATAACCCAAGACCGGATGCATGCTTTGGATTTCCATCATCATTATCATCTGTGACGCCAACAAGTATCACACTGCATACCAAAAGCAGGAAAACAGGAAATAAAATACATAAGGCAGTTACTATCCGCTTTACACGCTTCATCCCTATTTCCTCCTCGTATCCATATTCCGATCATCCTTCCTTATTTCTGTCACTTTCCTTACATGAGGTTCTGCATGTCCTACATTTCTCTGTTCCGTTAAAATCTCATTTCTTAAATCCTTTGCATTTCCACTGGATCTTATGACAGTTTTTCCCGGTACAGACTCTGGCTTTGTTTCCCTTAGATCTTGTCCGGCATTTTTCTCCTGCAGTCCATGATCTTCATTTCTCTGCTGATGCAGGTCTTTCCTAAATTTTTCCTGATCCGGACTGCTTAACATTGTTCCGTAAGTTCCAAGTTCTTTTCTTACATCCTTGTTTGAATACGGAAGACGGGTTACACTCTGTTTATAACGGATATCCTCTAACGGCGTTCCTATGTGCTCTGCCTTCTGGTCATTTTTCCTGATCCGTTCTTCACTTCCTGCCATGTTCTGTAATTTTTCATCTGATGCTTTCCGCCCCTGCCCCCTGCTGTCAATAAAGCTTTTTCCTGCTTTTGCGCCGCGGTTCAAGCCATCCACACCACGGTATTTATCCAGTTCTTTTCCATTTACCGGAATCCGTTGGTGGAAGTCAATTCCATCATAACGCTTTAATGCAGTTTCATTTCTTCGCTTCGCAAGATACATTTCACGGCGTTTCCTTCCTGCATCTGCCTGAATCCGGTTTTGCTCCTGCAGACGTCCCGTTTCTCTTCTGTTCCGTTCTCCGGCTATGCCCTCTTTAAAGTCTTTTACATTCTGTTCCATTGCTTTTCGGTGCAGTCCTGCCTGATATTTTATTTCAGTCGGTGTATTCTTTACATTTTCCTTTACCAGATTCATACGATCCTTCAGGCGCTTTCCGGAATCCATAACCATACCGACACGTTTTCCGGCTTTTGTACCTGCCGACGGCATTTTATCAGCCTGGTAGATCGTAGTCCATTCACTTTCCGATCTTCTTCCGTCGTTTTTAGACGCATTTTCATTATTTCCAACTGGATTCCTTACAGGTTCGTTTGCAGATTCTCCCACAGGTTTTCTTACAGGCTTACTGCCACTATTATTTGTATGTGATGATGCCCTCTGTGAATTGCTTTCACCTGAAGGCGCCGGTTCATTTCCAGAACTGCTTCCAGCATTTCCACCTGTACCGCCGCCAGTTCCATTTCCTGCACTTCTGCTTACTGCAGCACGTCTGCCGCCAGAATAATACCTTCGTCCAAACAATTTTCTCATAACCATATATCTTCCCATGCTCTTTAAGAAACGACCACGCTTATTGCTGCCGCCATCTCCTAACGCAACCATAGATAAAATTTCATCCATCTTTAAATACGTTCCAACAAAAACAACGATCTGTAAAAATGCAACCATTAAAAACGGATAATCTCCTGACATGGAATAGATCATTGCAGATAGAGAAAACGCAATCGTAATGAGAAGTGTTAATCCTGCGCGCATTAAAATCGTATTGAACAGTTTTAACACCGCCTTTTTCAACAATCCGTTATAAGTCGGCAGCATGGATAAAATAAAATTCAGTGGCAGATATAACGCAAATATGATAAACAAAAGCTGGGTAAATATAACCAGCCCACACATTATGACCACAAAAATACTGATGATCAGATTCAGGAAAAATACCAAAAGGACCGTCCCAAATCTGCCTGCTACATTCGTCACAGTCATATTTACATTTTTATAAGTTTCAATATCTGTCTTTACTGCAGTCTGACGGTCTTCTCCGAAATTCGTTACAGGACTGACAGATAAAATTGATTTAATACGATCTCCATCAACTCCCGCTGCAATACGCTCTGATTCGATTGCAGTTTCATCCGTCGTACCAAACTGCAAAAGCAGCCATGGTTTATAGACCTGAATTGCAAACAGGTTATTCCGGATCTTGTCTGTTGCTTTTACTCCCATCTCATCATTTCCCGGCATGACAAGTTTTGCCCCAAGCTCCAGGACACCATTGCTTAAATCCGCGGAAAAATCATTGATATTTTTAATGTACTGCGGCGCATAAGCAATAAACGCGGCAGTTAAAAGAAAGATCACAAGCATATTTACCGCTGCGCTGACTGCCTCTGTGGTTTTTCTTTTGATCAGCCCGGCATATGCCATGTAGCCGCCCACGATCAATACGATAAACAGTAACAGCCAGGTATAAAAACCATCCGCATTGAATTTCTTCGATCCGGTATTCATGCCCGCCAGGATCTGAATGTTCTTTCCGATGTCGTCTGCCATATCACCGATAAAATCAAGCGAATACGTCTGCTGCACAATATATCCCGTTCCGCTGCTCAGCAATACACTGATCAGCCAGATTCCGTCACTGATTCCATAAAAAACGGATGAAATCTTATTATCTATCCTATCCATCCAATTCCAGGGAAGCCAGTCCCAAGAAGTGTCCACATAGAAATCGATCTGATAATTATCCCACCGGTACTGACTATACAGATTTCCAGCATCGATCGTTTCATCTACCAGTCCGGAAGCCGCAGCTACCTCCATATTGGCAGCCGATAAAAATAATCCTGTCAGAAGCATGCATACAAGAAATGCTGACAGGATCTGTTTGCGCGGCTTTTGCAGTCTTTTTGTTTTCATTCCCCATTTCTTTCTCATGAAACTTCCTCCCTTCTTGGAGGTCTGGTATCAAATGCGTCAAATACATGTTGTAACAATATCTGTGTATGTACTTTTCCAACACGTCCATATATGTCCTGCATCAGACATTCCCCAGTTTCTAATGCCATGATCGCATTCTGGTTTTCTTCATCATCCGGATCCAGCCCAAAGAATCTTAATGTATTCCGGATCTCCGTCTTATCTGTGGAATGAAAAGCGAACTTCAAACCGATATTGTTTTTGATTTTTTCGTCCAGAAGATCGGAAGAACTCTGCGTGATAAAAAATACACCGGACTGCATGGAACGTCCGGCACGTACAAGCTTATTTGACAGTGCTTTTCCCTGTGCTACCTGCAGAAGGCTCCACGCTTCATCTAAAGCAACGATTTTATATATTTCCCTGTCCGAATAAATGAAATTCAGGGCAAAGGTTCCGATCGCGATCATGACCGCAATGCTTAAGTATTCGATACTGGTATACTCTTCCACGTTCTTTTCGGAATCCGGCAGCATCAGATCCTGTACCTGTAAAATATTCAAAGCTTTGTCTGCACTGATCTTATGCGTTGCTTTTCCATCTGAAAACAAAAGCCCTGCAAAATCATAATCCGTAAATGCGGCTATGTGGCTTGCGAGCAGATGCGCTTCTTCATCCTCCATTGCATTTAATTCATCGATCACATATAAAAGTCCGCTATTTTCCCTTTTTGTGACTGCTTTTACCGCATCACGCAGGAGAGGGAAACGTTTTCCATCCTTGATATTGACGCCAGTCAAAAATGTCAGGATATCCATTGCCAGGCTGTCTGCATCTTTCTTGTTCTGCATGATCACATACGGATCAAGCATTCCTTTATTGCCCTCATCACTGGTCAGGTTGATAATGTTAATTTCATCCGAAAGTTCCGGAAGCATTTCTTTCCATTTCCCGCGTTCCGACTTCGGATCAAGGATCAGCGCCCTTGCACCGTGTAAAACTTCCTGGTAAATAATGTTATTTGCAAACATTGATTTACCACCGCCAAGCGTTCCGGTAAATGCCACAGCAAGGGCATTTGTAACACTGCCGGCTACGTTCTGACAGGCAAGAGACGGGTCTATATAAATATTGTTTCCGGTTTCTGTGTCATACCCGATATAACTTCCATCCGGATCGCCTAAGATACGTGCCGCACCAAATCCAAGTCCTGCCAGAAAATCTGCTTTTACATACTGGATATAATCATTTTCATATCTTGATCCAGAAGGAATAAATTCTTCATGGAATCCGATCATATCACCAAACGGGCGTACCAGTTTAATGTTAAAATCATTCTCGTAATAATCCCTGACCTCTGCGATACGACGTTCCAGCTCCTCTTCGCTTTCTGCAGCAATCCGGACAACGTAGCTTAATTTGTACATGGATTCTTTTGTTCTGCCTAAGTCCTTTTCCAGCTCGTCCACATCCACCAGTGCCTCTACCACGGAATTATCCGTATCGGCACCAGCCTCATACGCATGCTCATCTAAGTCATTTAATTCCTTTTTCTTATTTCTGACCGTTGTCAATGCACTTCTGTTCGGCATGATCTCAACGTTCATACTGACGTCTACCGGAAAACGGAAACGCTCCTGCTCATAATAAAAGATCTCCGACGATGGAAACTCCAGTTCCCCGATTAAAGCATTGATCGTCAGGTATGCAGCATAGCTTTCCCCCTCTTCCCTTATCATCCGGATATGTTTCTGATGCTCCTGCAGCACACAGCGCGTCAGGCGGAGAATGTCGTACTTGCGGACTAACGTTTTTTTCTCCAGCTTTTCTTTTGGAAATGAATACTCATATTTATAATACGGCGTTTTCTGTTGTCCATAGATATGCTCTACAATGTAGCCAATGTCTTTCTTTTCCAGGCGCTTTAGGGAAAACTTCCCTTTTACACGCTGTCTTAAAAAGTCTTCCAGTTTTGCATACCGCTCGATCTCTGCACTGTTTATGCTGACAAAATCACCCATCAGATTATGGTTGACACTGTTTATAAAGTCTGTAAATACGGCTAAAATATCTTCCTTGACCTTCTTTACACTAACTTCCTCTTCTCCCTTGATCAGCTTAAAACCTAAAAAGAAACGGTAGGTAACTTCATTTTCTATTCCACCCATAGAAGTGATCAGCCCTTCTGTCTGGATGTCGATCACTTTTTCTGCTGTTTCTTTAAGATCCCCCTTTAAGTGTCTCTTGCAGCGTTCCTGCCTGTCCCTTACGGATGTTTCAGATGCAATGCAGAGCGCATGCATCTTGCCTTCCCTGTTTACCGTCATGATCTGACGGAACCGTTCATGTACTGCCATCTTTTCATCCGGAGATAAAAAAGCATAGTTGTACGGGATCAGTTCATAATACGCCCACCATTCTCCCTGCTGGTTTAAGATCATATTGTTTTCAATGTACTTAATCGGGAACATAGATATCCCTCCTCACTGCGGTAATATATTCGTTTACTGTCTTTTTACGATACACCACACGTTTTCCTGCATAAGTTTCCTTTGGGCGTATCAGATAATTAAATGCCGCACATAAAAAACGGTACGGGTTTTTGCCGTCAAAGCTCTTTTTTGACATCAGATACGCATTTCCGACACATATCGCGGCCCATACAACGAAACTTTTTATATACACAAATGGCGGCAGGTTGTGAATCATAAAACACACAACTGCAGTCCCGGTAAAATACCCGATCTGTGTCATTGTCGCCGGAAACGGCAGATTAACATCCCCGACCGCATGTATCACTTTTTCAACATTCCAGATGCTTGTATATGACTTTACCTGTTTCATTTCTTCCCTTTCTTTCCTTTCTGCCTGTCCGGCGGTTTTCTTCATCCTTTTTCATTTAGCTAAGGCACAGGGCAGCCCGCCCCGCACCTTATTTTTATCAGAGATTATTTTCCTCCATCTTCTACATCATCTGCAGCACCGCCCTCGATGATCGTGCCATTATAGATCTTTAACATCGTGTCTTTTGTCCCAGAGGGATTAAAGACAAAACCAACCGCTATGACCGCGATAATTGCAAAAACAATCAGCTCCGCAATCTTGTGTTTAAATAAAAGCACAAGACCAACGATAATAATCCCTCCTAAAACCAGAGGCTGTATATTCGTCATGAGCCACGTATAAATTCCCTGTCCAAAATTCATCTTTCTCTTTCCTTTCCGCACATTTTTGTGCATAAAAAAAGACAGCTTCTGCCGTCTGTTTACTGTTACATTTTTTCTTTTTTCTTTTTATTTCTTCTTTATGGCGCATGTTCCATAACACACCCAGCTTTGCGCTTTAAAAATTGCGACGCCGCAATTTCAGGATTCCATGTATTCCTCTTTAAGATCATCAATCCATTTTCTTCCTTTCTGCCTTGCTGTGACAACATCGTCCAGTGCCGCCTGCTGTTGTTTTAAGATCTTTTTATGATGCGGGGACAGATTAGCTTCCTCGATCATATCCTTCGCCAGGCGCGTGCCTCTGAGATCATCCAGCTTCTGTACCATTTTAAGGGACGGTGCGACCTGTCTTGTAAGCCAGAGGAGTGTCCGGTCAAGTGTGTACTCTTCCGGTTTTGTCGTCAGCTTAACGCTCCGGTATTGTCCGTTTAAAAACCACACCCAGCGCTCATTTAGCGGCCAGTTTCTGCGCTCCTGCTCCGGATCTGCATCTACAAACCTTACATAATGATTGATGATAGAATAGGCAGTACAGGCAACGTCTTCCATTTCCAAAAGATCATCCATGGCGCATTCCGCACGCTCATCTTTCAACCGGATTTCAAAACGGTTCTTTGTCTCTGCCTCGTCTAAAGGAGTGCCGTTTTTTACATACTGTTCATAGTCCTTTTCATAAATACAGAAGTAAATTTCACTTTTTAATGATCCCAGGTACAATGTATTTCCCATGCTTGCTGCATCTTCTTCCCGGTTCCTTATCAGTTCCCCGGACTGGTAATCCTTAAAACTGTGAAAAATCGTGATGCATTCATCCCGACGGCATTTTACTGCCAGCTCCGGTATATTTAAAATCCCGGCACGGTCGTTGATCGCAATATCGATCCGCTTAAATACCGCCCCCATTTCTCTTGCCGTCCGGAAGAAATCGTACCAGGTACGTTTCTGTACTTTCAAAAATGCCTCAAACTGCCTGCACCCTTTACCTTTTAATTCAAGCAGAATGCCTTTTTCATGTTCCGGCGATACCATGACTGTGATATCTCCGTAAATATACTGACGCCCGTATCCATAAAAACTGTGCGCTTCCTCGATCATGTACTGCATCCGGATGTTCATGACATCCTCAATCACACGTCTTTCGTCTGTGGTCGCAAACCGGATCCGGACATAGTCAAATAAAATTTCCATTTCTTTATCCGGATTAAATATCTCAAGGACCATTTCCAAATGTTCTAACAGCTTTTTTGTTGCCCGCTTCTTTCCAATCAGCAGCATACCGTAATACCCCCTGCTGATTCCTGCTGTTTCAACATATTCATTTTGTGATACGCCGTAGCTTTTTCGTCTGGCTTCCAGGTTCGTAATCCATTCCACCGGATCAAATGCAATGGAATCTTCATTTTCTTCTATATACTCGTCTGTCATCTCTCCTGCTTCTTTAATATTCCATACATCATCCGCTGATTTAAAACCTTCCTCCAGATCTTCTGTCTGCATTCCATAGCCGCTTTCTTTTTCTTTCCGGTATTCCTGAAGCACATTTTGCAGCTGGTCAGCCAGCTTGTCACTGACCGGCTTTTTCCCGTGTATCAGCATGTTATAATAGCCTCTTGAAAAACCAATGCGTTTTGCAAGTTCTACCTGGGATAATCCCAGTTCTTTGCGTTTTTTCTCAATCTCTTTTAACGTCTCCTGGTTCTTTTCCACATCTGCCACCATCCCATTTTATAATTCAGTCCTGCAGTCTCCCAGGGATATCCTCATAGATCTGCATTTCATTACGTCTTGCCTGCATAAACTCAAGCACTGCACCACGGCTCTCCCTCCAGCCCGGCATCATGTACACCCCGGTACAGATCGACAGCAGCGTCAATGATACTTTTATATATTCCTCCCACGTCGCATCTTCCGGCAGCATTGCATTGACTTTCGCCGGATTGATCACGGAATATCCATTTTCTATTAATTCCTTTTCTGCTTTCTCAAAACGTTCCATATAATCCGATGTTCCGGTAATCGGTCCGCTGATATAAATATGTTCCGTCTGTTTTTTATTTTCTTTTTCTTCAATCGTCTTTTCTTCATTCCTCTCCGGCAGTTTCGCTGCCGTTTTCATACATTCGATCACACGCTTCTCCTTCCTGCTGTCTTTTCTCATAGATCCGCGACAGCTCTGCAAAAAAATCATATCCCGGATCTACATATGGAGCGTAAAACTCTGTTACAACACCGTTTCCGGTGTTTACATAGCCACGTCCGGCAATATCTTTTTCTTTAAATTGTTTATCAATACTGCCAAACATCATGGTGTACCCGCTTGCAGACATACTACCCAGCGCAACACGGAAACCGAACTGATCGCGGACACCATCTCCGAGATATTTTGCATCCGGACGCTGACACGCAAGAATAATAAAATATCCTGCCTGTCTGCCCTTCATGATAATAATCCGGATCAGCTTCATAACCTCTTCCCATTCTTTTTTTGCAAGAGTGTCCATAAAAGCCACATACTCATCAAAGATCAGAAAATGCGGCGTCAAACCGACTTTCGCATAATTCGCACCCATCCGGAAATGTTCCTGCATTTCATCATAACGCGCTTCCATTCCTTCATAAAAAGTTTCCACACATTCCATTATGCTTTCTGTACTGTAATGCACATCCGGCATGATCCTGGATAAGAAAGATAAATCTGCTTTCTTCGGATCACAGATATGCAGCACTGCACCTGATTCTAACAATGCTTTTATCACGATCAGAAGAAAGATCGTTTTTCCACTTCCTGTATCACCTGAAATCAACATGTGCGGCAATTTATCATATTTCCATGAGATATGCTGCATCAGATTCAGTTCTCCATTTTCTGCTTTTACATCCTGAATACCGATCCGGCTCTTTTCCACTCCTGTTAAAAATTCATATCTGACCCAGATATCCTTTGTATCTTTTTTTACCAGTTCACAATTTAATCCGGTTTCCAACTTCTCTTCCAGATGAAGTAATTTATCCTGGTATTTTCCCATGGTGATCTTAACTGTCACATAAATATGCCTGTTTTTCCTTCTGTAATAAAGCGCCGGAAAATAGGTGATCCGTTCCATTCTGCCGCCTGATCTATAACGCTGCAACGGCTCTGTCTCAAACCATCGGTTTTCCAGCAGCATCCGCGACATTGCCTGACGGTTTCGGATATCCACCATGCTGCCGCTTTTCCATTTATAAAACAGATCCAGCAGACACAAAACTGTGATCAGGAAAAGAAGGAATATCCTAAACAGGATATTCCTCTCTGTCATCCAGATCGTAAATACTGATAATGCTGCAACGGTCAGGGCAAAAAAAATGACAGACCTTAAAATCAGCCTGTCATCATAACGCCCGATGCGTTTTCCTTTCCAGATTGGAAATCTGTTCATCTATTCCACTCTCCCATCCGGTTATTTATTTTTTATTTCCTCCATCTTTCGCATCCGTTCCGGTCTTATCTGCTGTCTTATCAGATGGTTTGTTCTGATCTGCTGTTTTCGGCGCATCTGCTCCGGCAGCTTTTGTCTGATCAGCAGGCTTTCCTGCAGCATCTGCCAATACAATATCCTCCGCATTGATGTACCAGTCTGCCGTTGCCCTTCCTCCGAACGTCGCATCCGCTCTTGCACTTACTACCGGATTTACAAGCGTTACCGTTGCATTGTATGGGAACGCTTTTTCTCCGGCTTCCGGTGGAATACTGACTGTGATCGTGTGCCCCTGGCGCTGACATTTCAGGTCATATGTACGTTTTTTTATCTCATCGGTCACATTTCCTTCCTCGTCCTGCGCGTAGTTTTCTCTGCGCAATGCCGCAAACTTTAATTCTCCTAATGTTTTCTCTGTATCAACAACTAATCCCTCTGGAAATCTCATATTTTATTCCTCCATCTTTCTATTTTTTCTTTATTTTTTTTCTTTTTGAATCATTCTCTTTTATTTCATTTGCTGTGCTGCACATAATTCCCTTTACCGGATCACTGCTTTACTCCCGCATCTTCCAGCTCATCCACAGAAATGATATCATCCGCATAAATTTTATAATTCACATAACCCTTGTTATTGATCGCATACCCTTCAATTTCCACACGGGGATTTACCAGCACTACCGGTTCCTCATATTCAAAATGCTTTACCCCTGCCTTTCCAGGAATGATAACCTCAACATTATCCGCGCGCTGTACATCAGAATAGAGACTGTAAGTTCTCGATATAACTGCATGTCTGCCGCCATTTATACGCTGCTGACTTTCCCTGCCAGCTCCGGCAAAAGTGATGTTTCCTAACGATTTCTCTGCATCAATAAATACATTTTTTAATTCCATGATATTTTCCTCCTACTGTTTACGTGTTTTTACTTGTCTTTCTGATCTGTCTTTTCTTATTCATCCCGGTTTACAATGCTGTACCCATGTTTCATCAGGTATTCTTCTACCAGTTCGTCTAAGCTGCCATCATCCGGTTCATCTTCCAGGCAGACATCCGCTTCACGGTAAATGCCATCTGCCATTAAAAGCAGGCTGTTCATTCCATCACTCCGCGTCTCGTGATTTCTCGCAATGATGCTCGGATTTTCCAAAACGACCGCTTCACCAAATTCAAACGGCTGGGATCCGTTCGCGCCGATTACTAAAGCCTCCACGACTTCCCCGCGGAGTGCATCTGCAAAGAACGTGTAGAAATTTCCTTTTACGTCTTCCCCGCAAATGTTCCAGGTGACTGCTTCCCCTTCACCGGCATAGTGCAGTGCTCCGAACGTCTTTGACATGTTCGGGATCACAACTCTCACACCCATATGTACATTCCTCCCTTCTGTGTGTTTTTTCTTTCTTCCACCCACCAAAACAGCCGGTATGATTAAGCTGTTTTTGGTTGCTGCCTCATCTGAAAATAAGGCTCCCACCACATAACCCATTTTTTCCTTTCCTAGCATCAGCACAATTAAAACGGGTTCAAATCATCTAACGCTGGTTCCATTTCTGCCCTGCAGACGGCTGCCGCTGCAATGACCGGATCGGAATCTGCATATCGCCGCATTCCAGGGAAATCATTGTTTTCAATCGCTTCCTGCAGCTTTCTTACTCTTCCGGTCACTTCATCCGGCCGCACACGCATGCACGCTGTCTGGATCCGCCCTAAAAAACTCTCATGATCCGTTACAAACTGATAATCCGGATCCATTAAAATCTGTTTTAATGCTGCTTTTGCATTTTTCTTTATATTTTCCCTGCCACGCATATAATTCACATCCATCTCCGGCGGCAGATCTGCGAACTCGGATGGAATAAAAAAGCCGTGTGCAATCATTTCCTCCTGCTGGTATTCGATCCGTCTGCGCTTATAATTAAGTTCCTGTCCGTCCGTCCACTTCGGACCATGTGCGCCTTTTAAAAAGACGATGCACCAGTCCGCCACCGCCGCAAGGAGCTGACTATAAAATTTGATCAATTCCCATTCCCGTTCGATCCCTTCTGCGTAATCAGTTAAAAGAAGCTGTCCTTCATTTAACCAGCTTTCACGCTCTGCCGGTGACATCTGTATTCTGCCTTTGTTCTTCCAGTCTTCTACATCATAAGCGGTAACACTGTTTTCTGTCTGCGCCATCTTCTCCACCTCCTTAAAAGATTCCTTTTTCGTTTCGTTTTTTTTCAAAATTCAAAATACCTGCAACTCCCCGCAATACTGTATGCAGGCAGGTTATTTTTTTGTGTTTTTGCAGATAGTTTACATCATGCCAACTTTTGGGGTCTTAGTTGTCATAATGTAAACTAAGGTTTTTACCGGAGTTTTTGCCGTATTTCCGGCATTTGTGCCCCGTAATTAAGAGTCGCCTATCGCATTTGTACCCCCGTGTTACAATCCGGGGGTTAAGCCGGGCGCTGACGCGCCCGGCAGAAGCCCTGAAGGGCTTAGCGCCGCCCCGGAGGGGCGCCCCGATTCGCTGCTTACACTCCGTCCGCGCGCCGCGGGACGCCCCTCCGGCACAGCGCTAAACCCTTCAGGACAGCGGCCGCTCTCCCCGTCTTGCAACACCGTAGGAACAGCGTGGATTTTATGGATAAACAGCTATTCCATCATTGATAACCGCGTGGATAATGCATGGAAAAATCATGGAAAAGGAAAAACGTCTTTCCCACCATTTTCCCACACATTCCCCACCCAGTTATCAACGATTCCATAAACAGCAGCTTATCCACAAACTCCACCCTGCGGCTAAGGTCTGCTGGTATCCTTTTATTTTGTTTTTTTGATAAACAAAGAGAAAGGATCTTTTCCCTGTGGCGAAGACGCTAAACATCAAAGCGCCTCCGCTGTGTGAATTTGTAAACAAGGCAGGGACAAATCATGACAATTTCTGCCAAACAGTCCGAACGCTGCGATGCTTTACCGCCTGGTAGGTTATATCGCTAGCAGTCAATAATATTTCAACCTGCATACAGTATACTTTCGCCATCTTATCCCCTCCTACGCTAATCTTCTATATAACCGATGATTTCATAATCATCTTCATCCAGCTGTCTATATACCGGTCGGTAACTTTTTCCATTTCCCAAAATATACTTTTCTCCATTCCATTCTCTTTCGATCAGGATCTCTCCATTTTCCAAAAATACATTTAACGGATCTTCCAATCCATATGTACTGACCTGTGGAAATTTCTCTTTAAATTCTGTAAGTGTTAATCCTTTTAACATCTTCCTGCCTCCATTCTTTTTGATCTGCCATCATCAGAGCCGGGCGATCATCCCGCGGCTGACGCTCCAAGGTGGAGCGTTTCGGCTAATCTGCTAAAATCTGTCTTGCAGTATTAAAAACATAAAGTCTGTTATGTGAATGATGTTTAAAATCTCCATTACCAGCGATTAAACGCCCGATCTTTTCATATTTCAGACTTAAAACTATCAGATATTTTTCTAACAGTTCATCCGGGCATTTTAAACATTCTATAGCGTTTTGGATTTCGCTTTTCTTACTATTCCAGGCAATACCGTCAATATGCACCTGTTTTTCTTCTTCGAGCTCTTGAAATTCTTTCATAAGTTCAGTTTTTTTCATAAAATCAACCATCCTTTCATTTTCCTATAGATACAGTTCCATAAGTCCCACATTTTTATTTTCAACTAAGACAACGCCTGGGCGGACAACGGAAACATACTGTTTTACAACGTTCTCGATTCGCTCGTTGCTGTAATACGGTGCCAACTTTTGGCGTGTGTATTCTTTCGCTTCTTCAAGTGCCATCATCTTCATATAATCAACCATCCTTTCGTTTTATGCCCTGTCTCATCGGTGCAGGTGGGGCAGTTCCCGCAGACCGCCACGCGGCGGTTTCGACTAAATATTTTTGGCTATCTCTTCTAGCAATTCCGTTTTGGTTTTCAAGTCTTTTGTATTTTTTAACAATTCTTTTATTTGCTCCGGAAGATTTAACAATCTTGCATGACCGATTTTATCAATCGCAACTTGGTATCTTTTTTCTAATGCTGTCATCATATTTCATCATAACCTTTCTATATGTGTTGGTCTGCCATCGTCAGAGCCGCGGCGACCGGTCCGCAGCTGACGCTCCAGATCGGAGCGTTTCGGCTTAATATTTTATATAAATCCTGTTTTCATCTTCATAAACGATAGAGCCGCCGGGATAAGTGATTATTCTTTCTACCATCCCCGGGAAATCGCCCGGTATCGTTATTTCAACGTCGTTCCCGGTAGTTTCAATTTTTAATGCCCTTCCTAAAAATGTTCCGTCTGGTGTAAATACTTTTTTCATGTTTATGCCTCCCTTGCAATTTCTACTTTGTCAATGTTTCCGGCTTCCACTTCTTCCAGGATGTCTTTCAGCTCATCCAGAATATCCCCTTCCCTTGGTGTCTCGAATGTATAATTGTCGTTGCACTCTTTTCCTTCAATCTTGATTCTATAGATCATGTTTTTGTCCTCCCTGTAATTTGTTTTCCTGTTCTTTATGATATTAGTATACACCTGTATCAAGTGCATGTCTATTGGTAATATACACAATATTCAAGTGCATATTTTGTTTATTTTATACACTTTGTTTGAGTGCATATAAAACACTTGATTCTAGTGTATACTTGATTTATACTAAACCCAGGAGGTGTATACATGATTCAATATAAAATCAATATTATCGATGCTTTAAAAAATGCCGGTTTTTCTTCATACAAAATTCGTCAAGAAAAACTGCTAGGTCAGGCAACACTACAAAAAATTCGTCAAAATGAATTAGTATCCTGGGAAAATATCAATACAATATGCTCACTTTTAAATTGTCAGCCTGGCGACATCTTAGAGCACATTCCAGATGAACCATCTAACATTGAAACTACAAAATAATTCTTTTCAACAACAAAAAGGAAGATGCTCTTTTGTCATCTTCCTTTTCACATTCATTATTAATTTATCCGTCTATTC
>OHMA01000526.1_pt1 | contig 21162 bp, 15 predicted proteins | sample 1569171 | NCBI WGS metagenome assembly OHMA01 (sample SAMEA3879580, study PRJEB24766) | human gut metagenome | biome: human-associated habitat; feature: feces | place: USA | collected 1985/1987
GTTAAAGCAGCAATGGGCGGCCGCCGCCCGTTTGGCGTCCCGGGTGCCGCCCGCCGCCGCTAAAATCGCCGTAATGGTCGTGCCGACGTTATCCCCCAGCAATACCGGAACGGCCCCGGCCAGCCCCAGCAGGCTGTGCACGCCGTCTGCCCCGGGCTGCGCCGCCATGCTTTGCAGCAGCGCCACTGTGGCAGAGCTGCTTTGCACCGTTAAGGTCATGCAGACGCCCGCCAGCAGCCCGTGCATGGGACTTTGCTGCACCCGGGCAAGCTCCAGCCGGAGCAGAGGGCTTTGCAGCAGCGGTTCCATGGCGCTGCGCATCACCGTAACGCCCTCAAACAGCAGTCCGAAGCCGAACACTGCCTCGCCCACGCAGCGGCCCCGCCAGCCTTTACAGGCCAGACAGAGCAGCACCCCGCCAAACAGCAGCAGATACCGCCAGCCTTCCACCTGAAACGCCAGCAGCTGTGCCGTGACTGTTGTGCCGATGTTCGCCCCGAACACCACCGGAACCGCCTGCCGCAGCTGCAACAGCCCCGCCGCCAGAAAGGCAATGACCATAACCGTGACCGCTGAGCTGCTTTGCAGCACCGCCGTTACCGCAGCACCAGTCAGCAACCCTGCCACCGGGTTTGCGGTGCACCGCGCCAGCAGGCTGCGCAGACGCCTGCCCGCTCCCTGCTGTACTGCCCTGCACAGGCTGTCCGTCCCATATAAAAACAACGCCAATCCGCCGAATACCTGCAACAACACTTGGAATCCCTGCTCCATCCGCACCCTCCGTTTCTGCCTGTCCTTTATTTTTATGCAGCGAGAGCCGGTTTGCGCATTGACAAAACCTACAAGTTTTTTGTGAATTTTTGTTTAATATTTCCCTATTCCCTTGCAATCCGGCTGCAAAAGGAATATGCTTATCAGGCGTTAATACTTAACATCTGTTAAGTATTTGAAAAATGCAAACGAGGAGGGACTGTCGTGTCCGAGCCAAGCACCCCCAGCTTTCAGGGGATGTGCCACTATATCGGGCAGCTGAGCAAGGCATCCAAGACCGGGATGCGGGCGGCGCTGGCCGATTGCCCCAAATGCCACTTCAATATGCTGGAAGGCCTGCTGCACGCCATCAACTGTCACGGAAAGGACGGTGCCATCTACGTCTCCGACCTTGCCCGGGAGATTCGTCAGCCGCTGCCGGCGGTCTCGCGCGGGCTGCGGCTCATGGAGCAGGACGGCACTGTGGTGCGGGAACCGGACCCCGCCGACCGCCGCAAAACGCTGGTGCGCATCACCCCCAAGGGGTACGAGCTGTGCCACCAGTGTGAGCAGGCTCTGCGCGACTACTTTGCCAGCGTGCTGGCACGGTTAGAGCCGGAGCAGGTAGCCCAGATGGACGCGCTGCGCGGCGCGCTGATGGATGCCATTCTTGCGGAAAATGCCGCGCGCAACATTGACCCGAAGGGAGAAACGAACCATGACAAAGATCTTTAAGCAGCTGGCCCGGCACTGGGCGGTCTGCCTTGTGGTGTTCGCACTGCTGTTCGTGCAGGCGTACTGCGACCTTGCCCTGCCGGACTACACCAGCAAGATCGTGGACACCGGCATCCAGCAGGGCGGCATTGAAAGCCCCCTGCCCCAAACGGTGCGCCAGAGTACGCTGGACGCGCTGAGCCTGCTGATGAGCGAGGAGGATGCGCAGAAGCTGCAAAACGCCTACCAGTACTACCTGCAGGACGATGGCGTGTTGCAGCTGCGCTCCGACCTGACCGAGGCCGAGCGCACCGCACTGGAAGATGCTGTGACCACCCCGGACATCGTGCTGTATATGGCTGCCGCACAGGCCGCCAACACCCCCGCCGGGCAGAACAGCATGGGCATGACCGGCCTTGCCGAGATGCCCTCTGCCGCTGCGGACACCGACACCGAGACTGTTGCCCCCACGGCAGCGAATCTGGACACCGTTTGCAGCCAGTTTGCCGCCATGAGCCAAATGCCCGGCTTTGACCGCAGTATGCTGCAAAAGCAGCTGGACGGTGCCATGAGCCAGCTGGACAGCACCCTGCTAGAAAACCTGAAAAGCCAGTCTTTGCTGCTGGTGCAGCTGGAATACGAGGCGCAGGGCGTTGCGCAGGATGTGCAGATGGGTTACCTCTTCCGGGTGGGCGGCCAGATGCTGGCGCTCACCCTGCTGATGGTGGCCGTGGCTGTGGCCGTGGGCTTCCTTGCCTCCCGGGTATCTGCCGCCATCGGCCGCGACCTGCGCCGGGAGACCTTCTCCAGCGTTATCGGCTTCTCCAATGCGGAGATCGAGAATTTTTCCACCGCCTCCCTCATCACCCGCACCACCAACGATATCCAGCAGGTGCAGTTCGTCTGCGTCATCCTGCTGCGCATGGTGGCCTACGCGCCCATTCTGGGCATTGGCGGCGTGCTGCACGTTGTAGGCAGCAGCTCCGGCCTTTCCTGGATCGTGGTGCTGGACGTGGCACTGCTTTTGTTGCTGCTGCTCTTCCTGATGAGCGTTGCCATGCCCAAATTCAAGGTGATGCAGCAGCTGGTGGACCGGCTGAATCTGGTCAGCCGCGAAATTTTGACCGGCATCATGCCGGTGCGCGCCTTCAGCCGCGAAAAGTTTGAGGAGCAGCGCTTTGACAAGGCCAACCGGGAGCTGATGGGCACCCAGCTGTTCACCAACCACGCTATGGTGGCTATGATGCCCTTTATGACCCTGATCATGAACGGCACCAGTCTGCTCATCGTCTGGTTCGGCGGCAAGGCCATGGACGCCGGCACTATGCAGGTGGGCGAAATGATTGCCTTTATCACCTACACCATGCAGATCGTCATGTCCTTCCTGATGCTGGCCATGGTGGCCGTCATGCTGCCCCGCGCCGGTGTGGCTGCGGATCGTATTGACGAGGTCATCCGCACCAAAGCCTCCATCCACGACCCGGACGAAGCCACCGCAAAAGCTGCACAGGCGCACACCGACTGGCAGGGCGTTGTGCAGTTCGAGGACGTGAGCTTCCGTTACCCCGGTGCAGACAGCGATGCGCTGGAACACATCAGCTTTACCGCAAAGCCCGGCGAGACCACCGCCATCATCGGCTCCACCGGCTGCGGCAAATCCACCCTGCTCAACCTGATCCCCCGCTTTTACGATGTGACCGGCGGCAAGGTGACCGTGGACGGCATTGACGTGCGCGAGATGCCACAGGCACAGCTGCACGACCTGCTGGGCTATGTGCCCCAGAAGGGCGTGCTGTTCAGCGGCACCATTGACAGCAACCTGAAATTCGGCGGCGAGGATATCACCGACGCACAGGTGCACAAGGCCGCCGCCATTGCACAGGCCACTGATTTTATCGAGGCAAAGCCCGATGGCTACCAGAGCCCCATTGCACAGGGCGGCTCCAACGTATCCGGCGGCCAGAAGCAGCGGCTTTCCATTGCCCGGGCAATTGCCAAAAATCCCAAGGTCTATCTGTTTGACGACAGCTTCTCGGCGCTGGACTACAAGACCGATGTAACGCTGCGCCGCGCTTTGAAGGCACAGACCGACAACGCCACTGTGATCATTGTGGCACAGCGCATTTCCACCGTGCTGCACGCAAACCAGATCCTTGTACTGGACGAAGGCAGGCTGGTGGGCAAGGGCACCCACGCCCAGCTGATGGTCAGCTGCCCGGAATATCAGGAGATCGCCCGCAGCCAGCTGAGCCAGAAGGAGCTGGCGCTGGATACCCTGAATACAGAAAAGGAGGGTGAGTGATATGCCCAGACCCGGACGTCCCACCACCGAGCGCGCCAAGGACTTTAAAGGCACGCTGCGGCAGCTCATCCGCACTATGAGCCACTACAAGCTGCCCCTTGCGGCAGCCATGCTGTTTGCTGTTCTGTCCACCATCTTCAACATTGCAGGCCCCAAGGTGCTGGCAAAGGTCACCACCGCCCTTGCCACCGGCTGGATCGCCCGGCTGCGTGGCACCGGCAGCATCGATTTTGTGTATATCGGCCGTATCCTGCTGTTTTTGCTGGGGATGTACCTGCTGAGCAGCGCCTTCAGCTTTATTCAGGGCTGGCTGATGACCGGCCTTTCCCAGAAGGTCTGCTACGACTTCCGCCGCCAGATCAGCGAAAAGATCAACCGCCTTCCGCTGGCGTACTTTGAAAAGCGCACCGTGGGCGAGGTGCTCTCCCGCATCACCAACGATGTGGACACGCTGGGACAGAGCCTGAACCAGAGCATCACCCAGCTGATCACCAGCGTGACTACCATGATCGGTGTGCTGGTGATGATGCTTTCCATCAGCCCCCGCATGACCCTGATCGCCCTGCTGATCCTGCCGGTGTCGCTGGCGCTGGTGCTGGTGGTTGTCAAGTTCAGCCAGAAATACTTTAAGGCACAGCAGGCCACGCTGGGCGTGGTCAACGGTCAGGTAGAGGAGGTCTACGCCGGCCACAATGTGGTCAAGGCGTTTAACCGCGAGGCCGTGGTACTGGCAGACTTCAACGCCGCCAACGATAAGCTGTACGAATCCGCATGGAAGAGCCAGTTCCTCTCCGGCCTGATGATGCCCATCATGAACTTTGTGGGCAACCTGGGCTATGTGGCAGTGGCTATCGTGGGCAGCATCTTTGCCGCAAACGGCGTTATCACCATCGGTGATATTCAGGCCTTTATCCAGTACGTCAAAAACTTTACCCAGCCCATCCAGCAGCTTTCGCAGGTGTCCAATATGCTGCAAAGCATGGCCGCTGCTGCCGAGCGGGTGTTCGAATTCCTGAACGAGCCGGAAGAAGAGCAGCTGGCAGACCCCGCCCACCGCGCCGACCCCGCCGATATTGACGGACAGGTCACCTTTGACCATGTGCGCTTCGGCTACACCCCGGACAAGACTGTTATCCACGACTTCAGCTGTACGGTGCAGCCCGGTCAGAAGGTAGCCATCGTAGGTCCCACCGGCGCGGGCAAGACCACCATGGTCAAGCTGCTGATGCGCTTCTACGATGTGGATTCCGGTTCCATCACCCTGAACGGCCACGATGTGCGGGACTTTGACCGCAGCGCTCTGCGCGAGGGCTTTGGCATGGTGCTGCAGGACACATGGCTGTTCAAGGGCACCATCATGGAGAACATCCGCTACGGCCGACTGGACGCCACCGATGAAGAGGTGATCGCCGCCGCAAAGGCTGCCAACGCCGACCACTTTATCCGCACCCTGCCCGGCGGCTACCAGATGGAGCTGAACGAGGACGCCTCCAACGTCAGTCAGGGACAGAAACAGCTGCTTACCATCGCCCGTACCATTCTGGCAGACAACCGCATCCTGATTTTGGATGAGGCTACCAGCAGCGTGGATACCCGCACCGAACAGCGTATCCAGACCGCTATGGATCGTCTGATGGAGGGCCGCACCAGCTTTGTTATTGCCCACCGCCTTTCCACCATCCGGGACGCCGACCTCATTCTTGTGATGCGGGACGGCGACATTGTGGAGCAGGGCACCCACGACCAGCTGATTGAAGCCGGCGGCTTCTACGCCGATCTGTACAACAGCCAGTTCGAGGATGTTGTGGATTAAAGCACCTGTTATCGCAATATAACCGCAAAAAGAGCACCTGTTGCCTTCCTTTCTGAGGACAGCAGGTGCTCTTGCTTTTTTATTCCACCACCGGTTCCAGCTTCAGACCGAACAGCTTTTCCGAGAGGGACGGCAGCTGTTGCTGCAAGGCTCGGACATAAGCCATTACCACCGGATCCTCGCGCTTTTGCCCCAGCACGATGCCAAACCGGTGTCCCCTGCCCCAGTCCAGCACCCGTACAAAGCTGAGGTCGGGTCTGCGGTAATAGACCGCCGGGACCATCTTGAGCGCCGGGTCGCCGTAGGCTGCACTGCGGATGCCGCCCACCGGCGTAAAGCTCACCCCGCGTTCCAGCCCCTCCTGCACCAGACTTGTCTCGTAAACGGTCTGGTACATCTCCTTGATAAGCAGCCAGCGGTACTGCAATGCCTGCTCTAAAGTCAGCCTGCCCACTGGCATATCGGCGGGCGGGTGGATGGGGATGCAAAGCTCCGGCACATAAAGCAGCGGCACAAAGGTAAGCCCCTGTGCGTAAAATTCTGCGCTTTCCAGCTGGAAGGAAAGATCCATCTCCCCTTTTTTCAGGCTGCGCCAGACCTCGCTGCGGTTGGCACACCACCCCAGAATGGGGGTATACCGCAGGCACAAGTCACTCGTCAGGGAAAACAGGTCGTATGCGAACATCCGCATTGCCTCATGACACCCTGCGATGATCAGATGTCTTTCCGGCGGGTTTTCCTGCTGCTGCACCGCGCGGGCATGGCGCACCGCCTGCTGATACAGGGCTACCAGCTGCTTTGCCTTGGGGTAAAAATCCCGCCCTGCCGGGGTCAGCACCACCCGGCGCGGTACATGCTGGAACAGCTCGAACTGCAATTGCCCTTCCAGCGTGCGGATCTGCTGCGAAAGTGCCGACTGGGAGAGATACAGCGCCTCTGCCGCCGCAGAAAAGCTGTTCAGTTCCACGATCTTTACAAAGCCTTCCAGTGCGCTCTCGTTCATGCGTTTCTCCCTCCCGCAATACATTAGGTTAGCCTAAATTATAATATAAAAAATATGAATTGTAAACAGCACTCTTCTACGCTACAATTGTTAAGGATTCGGCAAAGTGCCTTTTGCTTTGCTGCACGATAAGAAGGAACACAAAGAAGAATAAAAAGAAAGAGAGCGTACCTATGAACAAGATCTCCCGTAAGGGCTTTATCAAGATTGCCGCTGCCGCCGCCATGAGCGGTGTGACCGCCGGTGCTCTGGCTGCCTGCAATGCCGCCTCCGGCTCTGCTTCCGCTTCCACTTCCGGTGCTGCCGGTCAGTACATTCCCGGCACCTACGAAGGCACTGCCGAGGGTATCTCCTCCACCGTCAAGGTCACCATGACCTTCTCCGACAGCGCTGTCACCGATGTGGTGGTGGACACCTCCGGCGAGACCGCTTCCTTCGGCGCTGCCGCTGCCGATGAGCTGCGCGAGCAGCTGCTGGCTGCCGGTTCTGCCGAGATCGACGGCGTTTCCGGCTCCACCATCACCTCCGATGCCGTGATGAAGGCTGCCAAGAGCTGCTACGCACAGGCTAAGGGCGAGGCCGTGGTCTCCAGCGTGCAGCTGCCCACCGGCGATGCAAACGACTGGCTGGGCACCGAGCCCGATATCGATGAGACCGCCATCACCGAGACCGTGGACACCGACATCCTGATCGTGGGTGCAGGCAACGGCGGTATGTTCGCTGCCGCCTATGCTGCTGCCAACGGCCTGAACTTCCGCGTCATCGAGCAGAACGCCAACGTGCAGGACACCCGTCACTGGTACGGCGCTGTTGATTCTGCTGCCGCTAAGGAGGCTGGCGAACCCGCCACCGATAAGGCAAAGCTGCTGAGCGAGATCTCCCGCTACGCTTCCGGCAAGTGCGATCAGCGCGTTGTCAAGACCTGGATCAATGAGTCTGCTGCAATGCACGATTTCATGCGCAGCATTCTGGAAGATAAGTACGGCTGGACCTGCGATTTCACTTCCGGCGCGGAGGCAGCATGGCCTGCCGAGAACGCCGAGCACAACACCGACTACCTCTACCCTGTGCAGGAGCACAACTACATGGCCAGCGAGAGTGCTTCCGGCACACCCCGCAATGAGCTGCTGCTGCAGTACATTCAGGAGCTGGGCTACGATGTGGACTTCAAGACCAGTCTGGCAAAGCTGGAAAAGAACAGCGATGGCCGCATTACCGGCATCATCGCCCAGAGCACCGAGGATGACCACTTCATCCGCTACAACGCCAATCAGGGCGTGCTGCTGGCCTGCGGCGGCTTCCCCGGCAACCCCTACATGATGGAGCAGCTGGACCCGCTGGGCACCAGCGTGACCACCGCCTGCTCCTACTCCCCCGCCGACAAGGGCTATGGCATCCGTGCAGCAGTGTGGGCAGGCGCTAATCTGGACAAGGAAGCCGCTCCCATGCTGTTTGACCGCGGCATCGTTGCACCCGGTGTGGACGGCGGTTATGTGGACAGCGACTCCGCCTTTGGCGGCAAGACTTTCCCCGGTAAAATCCGCCAGTATAATCCCGGCACCCAGCCCTTCCTGAAGGTGAACCGCAACGGCGAGCGTTTTGCCAACGAGAGCTGCCCCTACAACGATATCGTCTACGCTGCCGCCCACCAGCCGGGCCGCGTCTACGCACAGATCTGCGATGCCAACATTTTGGAGGACGCAAAGCGTTTCCACACCATCGGCTGCTCTGCCCAGACCCGCAACGGCGGTGAGAAGTACATTCAGGGCAAGATGGACGAGGCTATCGAGGCCGGTGCACTGTTCAAGTGCGATACTCTGGACGAGCTGGCCGACAAGATGGGCTTTACCGGCGCTGCCAAGGATACCTTCCTTGCTACCGTGGAGCGCTACAATGAGCTGTACGATAAGCAGAACGATGAGGACTTCGGCAAGCCCGCTTACCGCCTGAGCGCCATTCGCACCGCGCCCTTCTACGGCTGCTGGCTGGGTGCCTCTCTGCTGACCACCGAGCAGGGCATCGCCATCAACGAAAAGGGTCAGGCTCTGGACACCAACAATCAGCCCATGGAGGGTCTGTACATTACCGGCGATATGTCCGGCAGCTTCTTTGCCAACAACTACCCCTGCCTGATGGCCGGTGTGGCTATGGGCCGCACCCTGACCTTCGCCATGAAGGCCATCAAGCAGATGGCCGGTCTGGAGAACGCCTGATAAAGTGCGGTTCTCCAGCATACTCTAAGCGTTTCTTCTTTTTCATGTGAAGAGGGGCGGTCCCATTTGGGGCTGCCCCTCTTTGCTTTTTTACACCGCACGCCCCCTACACAAATGGCCGCGATTGTGCTATGATAAGCGTGAAACCGGGCAGTTTATTCCCGCCCGGTCAGAGATCGAGGTGTTTGTACAAATGTCGGATATTCTGGATACCTTACGGCAGGAAGGGGTGGACCCCGCCCTGCTTACGGCGGTGCAGGAATACCGCGCCGCCCATCCGCTCAGCGAGGCGCTGCGCCCGCGCATCCCCGCCCCTGCCTTTATCTACTACGGCAAGGAGGTGTGGGAGCAGGCACTGGCGGCCATCCTCTGCGGCGAAAACCTGCTGCTGGCCGGCGGCAAGGCCACCGGCAAAAACGTGCTGGCCGAAAACCTTGCCGCCGCCTTTGGCCGCCCCGCATGGGACATCTCTTTTCATGTAAACATGGATGCCGCCTCCCTCATCGGCATGGATACCTTTGCGGGCGGGCAGGTAGTGTTCCGTCCCGGGCCGGTGTACCGCTGCGCACAGTGCGGCGGCTTCGGCGTGCTGGACGAGATCAACATGGCCAAAAACGAGGCGCTGGCGGTGCTGCACGCGGTGCTGGACTTCCGCCGCGCCATCGATGTACCCGGTTACGACCGCATCCCGCTGGCCGAGGAGACCCGCTTTATCGCCACCATGAACTACGGCTACGCGGGCACCCGGGAGCTGAACGAGGCGCTTACCTCCCGCTTTGCGGTGGTGCAGATGCCCACCATCACGCAGGATAATCTGGAAAAGCTGCTGCGGGCGCAGTTCCCGGATCTTACCGCAAAATATGTGCACCAGTTTGCACTGCTGTTTCTGGACCTGCAGAAAAAATGCGACAGTGCCGAGATTTCCACCAAAGCGCTGGATCTGCGCGGTATGCTGGACGCGCTACGGCTGATCCGCAGGGGCATCCCGGCCGGGGCGGCGCTGGATATGGGCATCACCAACAAGGCCTTTGACTCCTACGAGCAGGGGCTGATTCGGGACGTGATCGCCGCACGCATCCCGGCCAAGTTGGATGCCGGAAAGCTGTTTGCCTGATGGACGCCCAAAGCTACACCGCACAGGAGCGGCGCGCGGCCAATCAGGTCTGGGCCGCTGCCGGAGCCTACGGTTTTGAGCCGCTGTTTCTGGCCCGCAACACGGACGGCACCATTGATTTTTACATGAACTGCATCGTAGGGCTGGTGCACAAATACTACGGTGACGCGCTAATCCGGGACATTTTTTCCGCATGGGAGGGCGACACGCGCCAGCCCATGCTGGACGATATGGCGTGGCTGTACTTAGAAAACGCCGCCTACCGGCTGGAGCTGCCCCGCCGCCCGGTGCTGGAAGCGCTGCGGTTTGCCCACGCGGACTACTTTTTTGCCATTCAGTACAAGCTTTCGCGGCAGGAGTGGATGGCGAAAAACCAGCTGGTGTACACCATGCAGGCTGCACGCTGGCGCAAGGTGCTGGGACGCACCGCTCCGGTCATGACCCCTTACGAGAGCAGCCTTGCCGCAGCGCTGGCACCGGAGAACATACCGGAGCCAGCGTTGCTCAAAAAAGACCTGCTGGCGCTGTTTGCAAAGTTCGCCCTGTTTGACGGCAAGGTGCGCCAAAAGCCCGCGCTGCACCTGCGGCTACAGGGCTTTTGGGCAAAGCTGGCTACCAAAGCCATGCCCACCCAGATGATCAAAACCGACCGGGTGACGGTGGAGCATTCCGGCGCGGTGGATGCCACCGGCAGCGGGCTGGCGGTGAACAAGCGCCGGGCAAACATCACCCTGAAGCAGCGCGCCGCGCAGGACCGCGCCTACATTGAAAGCTGCTTCGGGCACTGTTTCTACCCGCCGGAGCAGCTGCGCAAGGCCGAGCAGGAGCTGTGCACCGGAGTGCATCTGGGCTGTCATTTGTGGTTCAGCGCCGGTGTACCCAGCCCGGCGCAGACACCCACCCCGGAAGCGCGGCAGCTGGCGCAGCAAGCCGAATTGCAGGCCGAACGCAACCGCGCCTACTATGCAAAAAATCAGGAGCTACACCGCAGCGTGGTGCTGCGCCTTACCGAGCAGATCCGCAACTGTATTCTGGTGCATCAGCAGCCCGACCAGCGGGTGGCACGCAGCGGTGATCTGTGCGCCGGGCGGGTGTGGCGTGCCCCTTACCTGAACGATGACCGGGTGTTTTTGTGCCCGGAGGAGGAGAACTGCCCCGCCTTTACAGTGGATCTGCTGCTGGATGCCTCCGCATCCCGCCTGCACTGTCAGGAGGTGATCGCGGCGCAGGGTGTTATTCTGGCCGAAAGTCTGGCCAACTGCGGCATTCCGGTGCGGGTAAGCGCCTTCAGCAGTCTGCGGGGCTACACGGTGCTGCGGGTATTGAAAAGTTTTACGGACAAGAACCGGCAGAACATTTTCCGCTATTTTGCCTCGGGCTGGAACCGGGACGGTCTGGCGCTGCGGGCGGCGGGCGACCTGATCCGGTACGCCCCCGGCCCCGCCCCGCGCCACCTGATGATCCTGCTGACCGATGCCAGCCCCAACGACAGCCGCCGCATTCCGCCCACAGCAGAGAACCCGCTGGGCTGCGCCTACGAGGACGCCGCCGGTGTTACCGATACCGCCGCGCAGGTGCGCACCTTGCAGCGGCAGGGCGTGCGGGTGTCTGCCGTTTTTATGGGCGAGGACAGCAGCGCCGGTGCCGCCACGCAGATCTACGGCAAAAATATGGCGCGCATCCGCGGCATGGATCAGCTTGCCCGCGCTGCCGGGCGATTGATCCAGAACGAGATTCGGGAGCTTGGCGATTGAAAAATATAAAATGACCCCTGTGGGAGCAACTCCTGCCTTAGCCGGCATCTCCCGCAGGGGTCATTTTTCACAACCGATTATCATAAAGCACAACCATGCTTTGAACTTCTGTTTGCTCCATGCCATAAGCTTTTGCAAAATTTTGTCGTTTCGAAGAAACTTGCAGTTGTTTTTTCCTCAAAAGTATGCTATACTACGTTCAGAGAAGTTTTATACAGCCTGTCGGCCCGATCACCCGGCTGGCACTTTTACAACGTTTCGCTGTTTGCTTTTTAGGAAGGAGATCAATCATGGACGCTTCCCGTTATTTTGACGCCATGCACAACGCCATGTCCACCCTGCACGCCGGTGCACAGCTGCTGCTCACCATCCGTTTGCAGGACACCTGCGGCAACGATGCCTATCTTGAAGTAAAACAGCTGCCCGGGGAGCAGAGCGCCCTTGTGTGCTACTCCACCATGGGGCGGCGCTGCCTGAATTTCCAGCTGTTCCGCAAGGGCTGGCAGCTGTGCCACAATGCCGATGGGCAGTTGACCGGGCGTTTTCCGTCCAGCGCCGACAGCCTGCTGAGCCAGACCGACTTCCGCGCCTACTGCCGGGAGGATCGGCTGGATGCCGCCCGCACCCAGCGCCTTATTGAGGAGCTGGGGCAGCGCGCCGGGACCAACTATGTTGGCTCCATCCCGCAGAATGCCCGCACCGGCGCACAGATCACAGTGGAAAGCCACCTCGGCTGCGGTGCACGCTGGAGCTACTGGAATCAGGACACTTCCCCCTGCCTGCCGCTGGCCGCAATTTTGTACTGGCTGGCAGATTTTCTGGCCGGGAACGAGCGCCGCGCCCTGCAGTCTGACCCGCAGGCCGCTGCACTGGCTGCGCAGTGGCTGGCAAAGGACACTGCTGTGTTCTTCTGCCCCTCCCCTGCCCTGACGGTATCCTCTGCGGCCAGCCATACTGCCCCGGCTGCACGGCGCACCCGCCCCGCCCCGGTGCCTGCCGCACGCAGCAAGAGCTGGCAGAGCGTTCTGGCTGCCATGGCTGCGGTGTAAGCTGGTACCTTTTCAATCTGGTTTACATATAAAAGACGAGTGCTCGGCAAAACCGAGCACTCGTCTTTTTTGCAGGGTAATAGCAAAAAAGCACCCCGCCAGCCGTTTCCGGTCAGCGGGGTGCTCAGTGCTTAAAAGTTACGGTTCAGCTTACGCTACGCAGCCCACAGGGGAGATCACTCCTCGATGTAGCCGTACTGCAGGTACCAGTAGCCGTAGGGGCTGTGCCAGGTGCCCTTCAGAGCGGGGCTCTGCAGCCAGTAGTCGTTGTAGTAAGCGATGGGCAGGCAGCCGGTATCCTCCATGAGGATGTCCTCAGCCTTGTGCAACTGTGCAAAGTGCTCGGAGACATCAGCAACGCGGGAAGCCTCGATAGCAGCATCGAACTCGGGGTTGGAGTACTTGCCATCGTTGTTGCCGTTACCGGAGCAGAACAGATCCAGCATGTTGGAGGGATCGTTGTAGTCCATGACCCAGCCGTTACGGGCAACATCGTACTCGCCTGCACGACGAGCGGCGGTGAAGGAGGACCACTCCATCTTGCTGATGGTCAGGGTGATGCCCAGATCGCTCCAAGCCTGCTGCAGGTACTCTGCCAGAGGCACATGGTAGCCGGCATCGTTGGTGCTGTACTCCAGAGTGGGGTAGCCCTCACCATTGGGGTAGCCAGCATCAGCCAGCAGCTTCTTAGCCTCGGCCAGATTAGCCTCGTAGTCAGCAGAGATGTAGGGAGCATTGCCATTGTCGTGGAAGTAACCGTTCTCGTCCACGATGCCAGGGCCAACGATGCTGTCAGCAGTGGAGTAGGTACCCTGCATGATGGTGTTGGCAACGTAGTCACGGTCGATAGCCAGGCTCAGAGCTCTACGGACCTTGGCATCCTTGAAGGCATCGCGCTTCAGGTTCAGGCTGACATAGTAGGTGCCCAGAATGGTGTCAACGTAGAAGTCGCCGCCATCCTCTGCCTTGGTCAGGCTGGGGATCTCGTCGGTGGGCACATCCTTGATCAGCTGAGCCTCGCCGCTGTTATAAGCAGCGAAGGAAGCAGAGGAGTCCTCCAGCAGCAGCAGGGTGATGCTCTCGGAAACGATCTTGGAGCTATCCCAGCCGCCAACATAGTTGGGGTTCTTGGTCAGAACGATACGCTCGGAGGGAGTCCACTCGGTGATCATGAAGGGACCGTTGCACACATAGGTATCGGGAGAGGTGCACCATGCATCGCCGTTGGCCTCAACGGTAGCCTTCTGCACAGGGCTCATAGCAGCAAAGGCAACGATCTTATCAAAGTAAGAGCAGGGGTAAGCCAGAACGATGGTCAGGGTCTTGCCGTCATCGCTTGCCTTCACGTTCAGAGCATCGAGGTTGGGCTCCACGGTGGGGTTGCCGTCTGCATCGGGGAAACCGGCAGCTTCTTCAAAGCCGTCGATCATGCCCAGGCAGGTCTCTGCGTAGGGAGCAGCGGTATCAGGATCAGCCATACGCTTGAAGCTGTACTCGAAGTCCTTAGCGTTCAGGTCGGTGCCATCGCTCCACTTCAGGCCGTCACGCATGGTGAAGGTCCAGGTCAGGCCGTCCTCGCTGGTGGTCCAGCTCTCAGCCTGACCAGGGACAGCCTCGTTGTTCTCGTTGATGATCAGCAGGGTCTCGAAGACGGTGATGATGGTGTTGCCGCCATCCACAGCGCTGTTCAGAGCGGGGTCCAGAGTCTCGGGGTTAGAACCGTACTGGACGGTAAAACCAGCGGTAGAGACACTGCCGGTAGAAGAACCAGCAGAAGAAGCAGTGCCGGAGGTTGCGGTAGAACCGGACTTGCTGCCGCCACAGGCTGCCAGACCCAGAGCAGCGGCACCCACGCCTGCAACCTTGAGGAAATTACGACGAGAAATGCGTTTCATAATAATATCCTTCCCTTGTATCAAATTTTGAGTGTGCCAGGTTCCCCCAGCCGCCTCTATATTCGATCCGGTGCAAATGTACACCGGAGGAACACGAATGATTATAATGCGTTCTCATGCCGGTTACAAGTCCAAAACCTGGACTGTAACCATTTTGTGACAACATTTCAGCGCTAAGTTGAGTTACTTTCACCTTTTACTAGTGTGAAGTGTTCTCACTTCACGCGGTCAAGGTGATGGCAGGCTGCCCAGTGGCCGGTGGAGACCTCCTTGAACTCGGGCACCTCGTTGGCGCACTGCTCGTCTGCATAGGGGCAGCGGGTGCGGAAGCGGCAGCCGCTCGGAGGATTCAGCGGGCTCGGGACATCGCCCTCGAGCGGAATGCGCTTTGCGGCGCGCGCCGTCTTGGGATCCGCCTCGGGGATAGCCGAGATAAGGCTTCTGGTATAGGGATGGACGCTGTGCGCAATCAGCTCAAAGCTGTCGGCCAGCTCCACCATCTTGCCCAGATACATCACGCCGATGCGGTTGGAGATGTGCTTCACAACGCTCAGGTCATGGGCGATGAACAGGTAGGTCAGACCCATCTCCTGCTGCAGATCCTCGAACATATTGACGACCTGTGCCTGAATGGAAACGTCCAGTGCAGAGACAGGCTCGTCACAAACGATGAACTCGGGGTTCACGGCCAGTGCACGGGCAATGCCCACGCGCTGACGCTGACCGCCGGAGAACTCGTGGCAGTAGCGGTTTGCGTGCTCGCTGTTCAGACCAACGCGCTCCAGCAGAGCGATGATCTTATCGTGGCGGTCCTTTTCGTTCTCAGCCAGATGATGGATATCAATGCCCTCACCCACGATGTCGCCAATGGTCATGCGGGGATCCAGACTTGCGTAGGGATCCTGAAAAACGATCTGCATCCGGCGGCGATAGGGCAGCATATCCACTGCGATCTTGTTGTCCTTATCGAACAGCAGGTTGCCGTCGTAGTAGATCTTGCCGCCGGTGGGCTCGTACAGGCGCAGCAGGGTGCGGCCGGTAGTGGTCTTGCCACAGCCGGACTCGCCCACCAGACCAAGGGTCTCGCCCTTGCGGATGGCAAAGCTTACGTCATCCACAGCCTGAACATACTTGCGGTTCTTGCCCACACCGCCGGCGGGGAAATACTGCTGCAGGTGCTGGACTTCAACCAGCGTCTTGTGTTCACTCATTCTGCCTTTTCCCCTTTCTCAAATTCAGCCTTCTGCTGCAGCCAGCAGTAGGTATAGTGGGTATCGCTGAGCTCGGTGCGCGGAGGCATCTTGCTCAGACAGATCTTCATGCAGTTCTTGCAGCGGGGCGCAAAGGGGCAGCCGGCCGGCGGATTCAGCAGGTCCACAGGGGTACCCTCGATGGGCACAAGGCGCTCGTGCTCTGCGGTGTTCAGCTTGGGGATGGAGTTGATCAGGCCCTTGGTGTACTCGTGGCCCGGCTGATAGAAGATCTCGTCGGTAGTGCCGTACTCCACAATGTGGCCGGCGTACATCACGGCGATCTTCTCGCACATGGAAGCCACGACACCCAGATCGTGGGTGATCATGATGATGCTCATGCCCAGCTTCTTGCGCAGATCCTGCATCAATTCAAGGATCTGTGCCTGAATGGTCACGTCCAGTGCGGTGGTGGGCTCGTCGGCGATCAGCAGCTTGGGCTCACAGGCCAGTGCAATGGCGATCATCACGCGCTGGCGCATACCGCCGGACAGCTCGTGGGGGTACTGCTTCAGGCGCTTTTCAGGCTCATTGATGCCGACCAGCTCCAGCAGTTCCTTGGCGCGTGCCCATGCATCGGCCTTATTCTTATCGGTGTGCAGGCGGATGACCTCCACGATCTGGTTGCCGATGGTGTACACCGGGTTCAGGCTGGTCATGGGGTCCTGGAAGATGATGGAGACCTCGTTGCCGCGGATCTTGCGGAAGTCCTTCTCCTTCATGTTCTCGATCTCGTGGCCGTTGAACCACACCTTACCGCCCACCAGCTTACCGGGGTAAGCGGTCAGGCCCATAACGGAGTAGGCGGTGACCGACTTACCGGAGCCGGACTCACCTACAACGCCCAGAACATCGCCCTGATTCATGGTAAAGGAAACGCCGTTCAGTGCCTTTACTTCGCCCGCGGGGGTGAAGAAAGAAAGGCGCTCATCTTTGATATCAAGAATTTTCTCGCTCATTTCTGTTCACCTCATCAATTCTTCAGCTTCGGGTCAAAGGCATCGCGCAGGCCATCGCCGAACAGGTTGAACACAAGGATCATCACGCTGATCATCAGTGCGGGGGCGATCAGCAGATGGGGATAGGTGTTCATGCCCTTAACAGCATCGGTAGCCAGAGAACCCAGAGAGGGCAGCGGAGCTGCAACACCCAGACCGATGAAGCTCAGGTAGCTCTCGGTGAAGATGGAAGCCGGGATCTGCAGGGTGGTGGTAACAATCAGAGTACCAATGCAGTTGGTAAGCAGATGCTTTTTGATGATACGGCCGCTGGATGCGCCCAGTGCGCGGGCAGCGGTAACATACTCGCTCTCCTTCAGGATCAGGATCTGGCTGCGGACGATACGCGCCATGCCGACCCAGTACAGCAGAGCAAAGATGATGAAGATGGAGATCATGTTGGGGCCCAGCGTCTGCATCCACTTAAAGCCAGGCTGTGTGGACAGCTTGTCCAGCGGGTCCTTCAGGGCCATGCCCAGCAGGATGATCAGCAGAATATCGGGGATGGTGTACAGAATATCTGTAATACGCATCATGATATTATCCACCCAGCCGCCGGCAAAGGCGGAAACTGCGCCGTAGGTAGCGCCGATGATCAGCACCAGCACAGAGGCGATCAGACCGACAGACAGGCTGACGCGGGTGCCCATCATGATACGCACCGCAAAGTCACGGCCCATACGGTCGGTGCCCAGAATGTGCGGGAACACCTTTTCGCCGGCATCGATGCGGGCCTGCTCAGCGGCAGAGTACTCGAACGGTGCCAGATTGTTGCTGCCCTTCACCTGCTCGGAGTAGCTGTAGGGCCACACGGCGGGCAGAATGTAGGCAAAGATAGCAATGGCAATGATGAACACAAAGCTGACCATGGCGATCTTGTTTTTCTTCAGGCGGCGGATACCGTCCTTCCAGAAGTTGACGCTCTCGCGCATGACCACCAGACTCTGCTTTTCCTCATTGCTGGCGGGCAGAAAATCCTCCGCATTGAGCTGCAGGCTGAGCGGATTCTTTTTAATGTTTTCCATGAAAATCGCTCCTCTCTTACTTCAGCTTGATACGCGGGTCGATGATCTTGTACAGGATATCCACGATCACGTTTGCAATAATGACCATGCTGGACAGCAGAATGGTGGTGCCCATGATCATGGTGTAGTCACGGTTGGTGATGGCAGACACGAAGTCGCGGCCCAGACCGGGCACGGAGAAGATCTTTTCCACCACGAAGGAACCGGTCATCAGGCCGGCCAGCATGGGGCCAACGTAGGTGATGACAGGCAGAATGGCGTTGCGCAGTGCGTGCTTGAACAGGATCATGAACTGGGAAACGCCCTTTGCGCGTGCGGTGCGCATATAGTCCTGACCCATAACGTCCAGCAGGCTGGAGCGCATCAGACGGGTGATATAAGCCGAGGGATAGATGGCCAGTGCGGTGACCGGCATGATATAGGCGGCTGCGCTGTTCAGACCAACGGTGGGCAGCACCTTCATGTTCATACCAAACTGGTACAAAAGCAGCACGCTGGAAATAAAGCTGGGGATCGCGATGCCACAGGTTGCAAACACGATAATGAGGTTATCCAGCCACTTACCACGGTTATAGGCCGAAATGCAGCCCAGCGGGATGCCCACGCACAGAGCCACAACCACTGCAATGCCTGCCAGACGGCAGGACACCGGCAGCTTGCTGGCAATGATCTGGTTCACGGTACGTCCGCGCTGACGCAGGCTCAGACCCAGATCGCCGTGCAGAAGGCCCTTCATATAGTTGACGTACTGCACACCCAGCGGCTTATCCAGGCCATACTTTTCGGCCAGAGCCTGCTGAGCAGCGGCACTGATGGACTTTTCTGCCACGAACGGGCCACCGGGGACCAGGTTCATGACAAAAAAGGTAACCGTAGCCACAATGAAGATACTGAAGATACCCATTGCGACACGCTTGATGATGTACTTTGCCATCGTTTGATGCCACTCCAATCCTATCAATGAATTACTATTTTTGCTCTCAGGCCGAGCCACACTTTCCCGCAGTCCGCCAGCCTCACACATAGCGGACGTCTGTCCTTGGCACGCGGACAGAAAAGCGAATAATAAAACGATGGCATCTTGCGGTTGCACAAACACCATCGTCCATACCCGAGAAACACTCTATCTATTATAAGGATAACCGCGATTTTTGTCAATTTACATGAAAAGAATTCACTTCATTATAGCAAAGCATGAGTGAAATCTTATACTTTATACAAATTTCCTGTATATTTGTAGGTAAAAGTGCTACTTTTCCGACCTTTTGGGGGATTGTTCCGTTGGTGCGTACAATCCGCCCTCCCCTGTCGGCGTAAAAGGCAGCGTCTCTGCCGCAGAGTCATCCCTCCATGTCCTTGGCATTTTTCTCCATATTACAGCAAAAAGGCAAAACAAAACCATCCGCAGCCCCTTTCCGGCACAGTCAGTGCCCGGGAGATGTGCTGCGGATGGTCCGTGGTCGTTTTGCGGGTCAGGAGTACAGTTTTGCGGTCAGCCGGGAGTACATGGCGCTCTTCTGCGCCTTATAGGAGGCCATGGCCTGATCCGCCAGTGCGGTGCTCTGGCCGTTGGCGGTCAAAATGGCGCGCATCTGGCTGACGATGCTCTCCACTTCCCTGTCGTAGGAGGCCTGCATCGCGTACAGTCTGCCGCTTCTGGCCAGCACGATGGAGATCTTGCGCGCCTGTGTCTGCTGAGACTCCGGCAGCGATTTGAACTCTGCCTTTGCTCCGGCAATGCAGCTGTTCAGCTCTGCCTCGGCGCGTGCCTTGACGCTGTACAGCTGCCGCAGCAGTGCCTTGACCTCGGCCTCGTAGCCGGCCTCCTGTTTGCCGGAGGAGGACGACGGTTTTTCTGTACCGGAATTGGCTGTACCGGCAGTCTCCTGCTTGCTGGAGGACGCTGTACTGCTGCTCTCCGTCCGGGAGGCAGCGCTCCCCGAAGAAGCAGAAGAACCTGCCGGGGAGGAAACCGCACCTGTCTCCTGCTGCGGAGCGCTGGCGGATGCCTCCTGTTCCCCGCTGCCGGACGCGGCGGCTTCATCTGCCAGTTCCTCCAGCGTGATCTCACCGCTGAGCAGCTTATCGATCTCATCATCCGTCAGGGTGACCTGTGTGCTGTCCGCCGGGGCATCCGGCAGGGTTTCAGGAATACCGGCTGCCATACTGTGGAGGTAGAACAGCACGCCAAGAACAGCTGCTGCCAGCAGAGCCACCAGCGCGCCCAGCACGATCAACACGATTTTCAGGACCTTATTTTTCTTCATACCAAAATCCGCTGCCCGGGCAGAGTAATTCTCTGCCCGGGCAGTTTTCTCCTTACTTTAGGATCAGACCCACATGCCCAAAAACTTTTTGGGCTGATGCAGGGTCGCCGCGTCCAGTTCCTGATCATGGAACAGTTCATCGCCGTTGCGCACGATGCGGGCAGCAGCTTCCCTGCCCAGCAGCTTTTCCAGCTGCTGCACACCCTGCGCCATGCGGGGCGGGCGCTTGTCCGGGGAATGGGTGTCGGTGGAGATGACATGAACCAATCCCCACTGGATGAACTTACACAACTTTTTGCAGAGCTTAGGCTCCAGCAGTGCTCCTGCGTTGATCTGCGCATAGGCACCGGCGGCTACCCAGTCGTACAGCAGGGTGGGATCCTCCAGCACATAGGGGTAGCGCTCGATATGCGCAATCAGCGGCACGATACCCTGCTGCTGCAGATTGTACAGGGTCTGCCGGATAAAATGCGGCTTGTGGGTGGTGGGGAATTCCAGCAGCAGATAAGCGGTGTCCCCCATACACAGCGCCCGGGTGTCCAGCTCGCACAGGCCGGGCGAGAAGAACACCTCCGCCCCCAGTTTGAAATCAAACTGCATGGGCTGCCCCTCCAGCGCTGCGGTCAGCTGTTCAAAGGCAGCCTGCCGCTTTGCCGTAAAGGCTTCCACTGTGGTACGCTCGCTGTTGAAGTGGCTGGTGAACGCGATGTTGCGCACACCGTCCTCGTATTCCCTGCGCAGCAGCTCCAGCGAGACTGCTGTATCCTTTGCGCCGTCATCCATGCCGGGCAGAATGTGACAATGCAGATCGGTCATAGCAGTGCTTCCTTATTATTTACCGGCAGTGGCATCCTGCTTGCCGTAGGCATAGTTGTAGTTGTAAGCATAGCTGTATGCGTAGCTGGAGCCCTTGAGTGCCTTCTTCATGTCGTAGCGGGTCAGCACGCTGCCCAGCACCCGGACGCCGGCATCCTGCAGCTTTTTCACTGCGCCGCGCACCGCATCGGCGGGGGCG
>OHMA01000556.1_pt1 | contig 20154 bp, 15 predicted proteins | sample 1569171 | NCBI WGS metagenome assembly OHMA01 (sample SAMEA3879580, study PRJEB24766) | human gut metagenome | biome: human-associated habitat; feature: feces | place: USA | collected 1985/1987
AGCATCCACCCGGTAGAGCTGCGCTCTGCCCACCCCAACACCGCCGTGCTCACCCTGACCAGCCGCACCGGGCGGCAGCTTTCGCTCAAGGCGGCGTCGGTGGGCGGCGGACGCATCCGCGTCACGGAAATTGACGGCGTCCCGGCGGATTTCGGCGGTGACAGCAACACCCTCATCATCCACAACGAGGACACCCCCGGCTGCATTGCCGAGGTGACCATGGCGCTGGCACTGCGGCGCATCAATATCGCGTCCATGCAGGTGTTCCGCGCCGCTGCGGGCGGCTATGCGGTGATGGTGCTGGAGTGCGACTCCCACATCCCCCACGCGCTGGAGCGGCAGCTGGCGGTGATGCCGGGTCTGCTGAAGGTGACCTGCCTGAACGTGGACGAGCCGGAAGAAACGGAGGAATGAGCCATGGCATTTTTGTCCTGTGAAGAGATGCTGGCTGCTGCCCGCGGCCAGAAGATCACGCTGGCAGAAGCGGTGCTGCGCAGCGATTTGGAGGAGAGCCGCCTGACCGAGGCGCACAGCCGCGCCGCCATGCGGCATTTGTGGCAGGTGATGCAGGCCACCAGTCAGGAATACGACCCCACGCAGCGCAGCCGCAGCGGCCTTTCCGGCGGCGATGCCGCCAAGGTAGAGCAGGCGTGGCAGCAGGGGCGCTTGCTGGGCGATGACTATCTGGCCGCCGTCACGGCAGAAGCCCTGAAGACCGCCGAGTGCAACGCCTGCATGAAGCGCATCGTGGCCGCGCCCACGGCGGGCAGCTGCGGGGTGCTGCCGGCGGTGCTGCTGCCGCTGGCCCGCGCCGGGCAGGCAGACGAGGACGCCGTCTGCGACGCACTGTATGTGGCGGCGGGCTTCGGGCAGGTCATCGCCGCCCGCGCCACGCTGGCGGGCGCAGAGGGCGGCTGTCAGGCCGAGGTAGGCGCTGCCAGCGCCATGGCCGCCGCCGCCCTGTGTAACCTGAAGGGCGGCACCCCGGAGCAGTGCGCCGCTGCCGCCGCCATGGCACTGGGCAACCTGCTGGGTCTGGTCTGCGACCCCGTGGCGGGTCTGGTAGAGGTGCCCTGCATCAAGCGCAACGTGGTGGGCGCGGTGAACGCGGTCTCCTGCGCCAACATGGCACTGGCCGGGGTGGACTACGCCATCCCCTGTGATGAGGTCATCGACGCCATGGGCCGCGTGGGCAGCCTGCTCTCCCCCGACCTCCGCGAGACCGGTCAGGGCGGTCTTGCCGCCACGCCCACCGGCGTCCGTATCGCCCAGACTCTCGCAGAGCAGGGCTGATGCATAGAAAATAAAAGAAAAGTGGATGAAAAGACGTTCTTTTTCAGGAATCTCAAAAATATTTCTGAAAAAGTGTTGACAAAACCCCGGTTCGGTGATAAAATACATCATGTTCCGAACGGAACGTATGCGTTGGTAGCTCAGCTGGATAGAGTGACTGACTACGAATCAGTAGGCCGGGGGTTCGAGTCCCTTCCATCGCACCAGAAAATGCCGTGAAATCGAAAGATTTCATGGCTTTTTTGTTTTGTAAGCCATGGGTGCACGGTTTCTGCACGGTTTTTGCACGGTCGGTGTTTTCCATGTCCGATGATGTAGGGCGCTGTATTGCATTGCAATCAGTGCCCTTTTTTGCATCAGGTGAGCAGTGCCAAGCGGAGCTTTGCCTTCATTTCCGGGTCGGCATCCTTCAGCAACTCCAAAAGAGCCGTCATGGAGATGGTGGGTTCGCCTGTGGCGGGTACAGCCTGCGGGCTGGGGGTGTCGGGCTTGGCATAGAAGCCGCTTTCAAACTTCTTGCCCAGCTCCACACGGGAGGACTGTTGGATATGAGCGTAGGTGTTCACCAGCATATCCGCACTGGCGTGACCTGTGGTCCCCTGCACCGCCTTGATGTCGCCGCCGGAGATCATCAGCTGATAGGTAGCACTGGAATGCCGCAGACCGTGAAAGACGATGCGTGGGAACTCCGGGTGTGCATCCTGCCATTTCAGGAACTTTTTGCGGATGAGCACTGGCTCCACCGCCAGACCGTTGGGCAGACGGAACAGCATTCCGCTGTCATGGTAGCGTGTCGGGTCTTTCATCTCGTCTGCCTCCAGCTGATTCAGCCACTTCTTCAGTTCCTCTTTCAGAGCAGAGGTCATGAAGATGGTACGGCAGGAGGACACCGTTTTGGTGCTTTTCAGGATGAGGGAAGTGGTGCTGCGCTCCAGCTTGTCCGGGAATACCTTGATGATGCAACCATCGTCCACCTGATTCAGGGCTTCTTTTCGCACCCGCTGCATGGATTTGTTGATACGGAAGGTTCCGATGCCATCTGCTGCGTCAAAATCGAGATCTTCCGGGGTCAGACCTACGATCTCGCCCTCTCGCAGTGCGCCCACCAGTGTGAGGTGGACTGCCAGATGCAGGATGGGGTCCTCCATGCTGTCCAGTGCCGCTCGCATTTCCTCTACCGTCCAAATGGTGCGCTCCTGCGTGGACTTCTTGGGGCTGTCCACGGGAACAGGGCTTTTGACAAGAATGCCCCACTCTACGGCATACTGGAACGCTGTTCCTAGCAGCCGATGCACTTCGTGGATGGTGGTGCCGGAAAGGAACCGCTGCTTCTGCTTTTCGGTCAGTTCCTGCTTCTTGCCCTCGATATACGAACCACAGGGCGTTTTGCTCAGGGTCGTGTAGAGGTTCTCCATGTGGTAGGGTTTGAGCTTCTGCATCTCCATGCTGCCGATATAGGGGATAATGAGGTTCTGGATGGTGGAAAGGTTAGATTCGTAGGTTTTGGGTGCCCACTTGTGCTTGCTGCACTGCTTGGGCAGCCAATCCATGAGGAACTCTGCCACCGTCACCGAGGACGGAATCAGGAATGTGCCAGCTGCCAGTTCATGTTCGATCTGCTTCTTTCGGTTCGTTGCCTCCTCTTTTGTAGGAAAACTTTCCCATTTGTCGCAGCTCTTGCCGTGTTCATCTTCGTAGGTGTAGCGGACGCTGTAAGAGTTGCCGCGCTTCGTAATATATGCCATACTGTTTGCCTCCTTATCAAGCTGCCCGGTTGAGCCACGCATCGAAGCTGTCCTTCGGTACACGGATGCTTCCGCCTACCCGCAGAACACGGAATTCGGTGGTGTTGTTGCACAGGTTGTAGGCAGAGCGCAGGCTGATGGCCAGCATTCGTGCGATCTCTTCCACCGTGTACACCAGCTTCGTGGTTGCCGGGCTGTCAGTCGGAGACTTGACGGCATTGGTTTGAGTGACCGCTTCCATTGTAGTGGGATTTGAGGCCTTTCGCAAGGGCTTATTCGTATAATTTTCAGATTTCACAGTTTCGGTCATGTCAGGCCGATTCATATTCATAGGCAGACCTCCAATTCCTTGTAACCGAACGTCTGTAACCGGGCAGGAAAACTCTCTTTTTCTGCACACAGGGCATTCGATGGGCTTTATACTTTTTCTTATTTTTTAAGGTTACATGGTTACAGAAAGAGGAAAACGCAGCAATCATGCGGTTTTTGCGCTGTAACTGCAGCGTAACCAAACCTGTAACTGACCGTGTAACCGCTATCCATCAGAAGGGAAAGCCCAGCTGCTTGGCTTCCGCATCCGTTATTTCGGAGAAATCTTCAGCCCCGGTTTCGGGGCTGGTTACGCGCTCCCAGCCTTTCTGAACGCCGTACTTCGGGTAACGCTTGGCTGTCTTGTGCGCCTGCCAGCCTTGGATATCGCCGCGCGAAATTCCAGTGTTCATGATCTCGCAGATGGCGCGGGTCTCCCACTCTGCCGGGATACTGGTGTTGCCCAGTGCTTCCGCATAGAGCTGCTTGGAACACACCCGGTCACCCGTGTAGTCCTCCAGAAATGCGTAGATCATGCCCGCCTGTGCATCTTCCTGCATGAAGTCCTGCTGATGGGCTTGCAGCGTTTCCTGCATGGCAGGGCTGAACGCCAGCTTATAGTTGCCGCTGTTGTAGATGGTCATGGCTTCTGCCCAGAGCTGGTCGATATGGGCACGGGAATCTTCCTCGTTGTCCAGAATATGAGCTTCGGCCAGTTCCGCATCCACCGGGACGGGGATAAAACGGCGGTTGCCTGTGCGGTCACGGGGCAAAAAATCCTGCCGATTTGTCGTACCAGCAAAAACACACTGACGCAAACGGTCGGCAGGATGGGTCTCGTAGGGAACTTTATAGGTTTCCTTCTGCTTGCTGAGAAAACTCTTGATCTCCTCGATGCTCTTGGCGTTGGCAGTGGCGATCATCTCCGACATTTCGATGATCCAGTGACCTTGTAGCTTGCGGTACACGTTGTCATCATCCAGCCGCCGCAGGTCGTCCGAGAACCACTCGTCCTTGACGGCCAGCAGCCGGAAGAAAGTGGACTTCCCCGCGCCCTGACCGCCCACCAGACAGAGCATGGTTTCAAATTTACATCCCGGCTGGAACACGCGCTTAATGGCTCCCAGCAGGAAAATTTTCATAGCTTCGCAAGTGTACTCGTCCTCCGCAGCACCGAGAAAATGGTGCAGAACGTGGGCTATCCGCTCTGTTCCATCCCATTTCAGGCCGTTCAGGTAGTCCCGGATGGGGTGGTAACGGTTCTCGTTGGCAACGATGCGGATAGCAGATTCGATTTTCTTTTCGCTGGAAATGCCGTATTTCTCCATCCGACGCAGGATATACTTCATGTCGGTGTCGCTCAGGGTCTTGCCGGAGCGGGGCCAGCCAACAGGCTTTACGATGTCGATGCGCTCGCTCAACAGGTTCAGCCGGATGGCATCGGCCAGCACATGGTCGTTCTGCAGAATCGTGATGCAGTTCTGGATCGTCCGCTGGATCTCGCCGTTGGAGTGCTTGGTCAGCATTTCCTTCACATCTTCAACGGTTCTGGGAGCACGTTCTTCGTTGACTTCTTTGTTCAATAAACATCACCTCGTACTATTATTGAAAACGATTTTCTGACTTTTCCGCAGTTGAAAGTGCAGATGGATTCCGCTGCGCCTGTTCTGCCTGCAAGCGGTTCAGTAGTTGCAGAACGGAATTCCGTGCTTTCTCCTTGACCTGTTCCTTGCCTTTCTGCCGGGCCTCCGGCTTCAGCAGCTTCTCTTGCAGACGTGTAGCGGTGGTCTGCATAGTCTTGAGGAACTTGTCCAACACGGTGTCCAACCGATGGGCGGCATACTCTCTCGTGGCCTGCGGAGCCTTGCGTTCCGAGGACAGCACCCACTTCTTCGTGTCCTCGATCATCCGCATATCTTCCTTGCGGGTCTCGGTGCGTACCACGTCCGTCACGACCTCCACCGCCTTGTCATAGGCCGCAGCCGAAACATTTTCCAGCAGGGTCTCCATATCCGAAACTTTCAGGGTCAGTTCGTCCAGCTTGTTCTGCTGGACGGCAAGTTGCTCCTTCTGCTTGGCAAGAATGAAGTCCTGCTTCTCCAGATATTTGCGGTTGCCGTATTCTGCTTCTTCCTCCAATTCCAGACCGTGCCGCTTGGCGATCTCAAACAGCATCTTTCGGCAGGCGGCATCAAAGGCGATCTTGCGGTTGTTGCGGCGGCTGAGAGGTTTATTCGGGTCAGGCAGCTCGAAGCCCAGTGCTTCCAATGCCTTTTCCTGCTGGGGTGCCACCTCACCGTACTTGTTTTCGCAGTCGAACACATGACGCTCATGGATGTGGGGTGTGCTTTCGTCCAGATGCAATGCCCAGTCCAGCACATGAACATGTTCGCCAAACTTGGTCTTGAACGCCTCGATGAACTCCGTGACGATGTTCAGCAAGTCCTCCGCCGAAGCGTGTTCATCCAGCGTTCCAAGTTGGTAGATGGTCTCTTCCGGGCAGGTCTTGCGGCTGGACAGCAGGTCGGGAATGGATCGGTTGCGCTCTGCGTGCCGGATCTTGGCGTTGCGCTCGTTTTGGCTTTCGACAAAGGCAGTGTAGTGGGTTTCATAGAATTGCCGTTCCACCTCCGAGAAAGTCGCCGCCAGATCATCCGGGTCGGGTGGAGCGAGAGCCGAACGAAAGCCGTGGAAGCAGTCCCAGTAGATGTTGCCCTTGGCTCGTTCCGGGTCGATGTGCTCACTGTTAGCAAGGTTGAAACTGCGGTCATTGTGTTTTGGGTTATAGGTGCCGTGGGCTCCGGCTCGTCCGTTGTGTCGTGTCAATTTCAGATAGACATCCCTCCGTTTCAACAGCTTGGCGTGGGAGAACGCAGCAGCGGAGCTGCTGGATCTGCCGCCGTTTTGCGCCAGATAATACCCAGTAGGATATGACGCACAGCATCATATCACTGGGCAAGGCGTTCCCCCTTGACTCCCTTCAACGGGCCATTTTGGCCCGTTGATTTTGGCAAGCTGGAGGTCAAAGATTTGCGAATTCCTGCCCACCAACTTGTCCGGCTTTTTCAGTTGGCCAAAATGACCAACTGATTCTGTTACGGGTAGAATCAGGTTGTCCTCTTGGCAACCTGATTTTCAACAGGCCTTGAAGCGTTACGGAAAAACGATGTGCTCATTTTGACCACTTGGTTTTCCGTAACAGGTCGATAAATTTCCGTTCCCTCATTCGTGAGGAACTGGGTTTCATTTGGCAGATGCGTTACACTTATCCAAGTGCTCATTTTGAGCACTTGCAGCATCTGTAACACGTTTTCGATAGTCTTTTTGCCGACAGGCGTTGCTGCAATAGCGGGCATCTGCACGTTTGGGCGTGAATTTCTCGCCGCAGCACTGGCAGACTAAATCTTGACGGCGCATTTGGCGGTATTCCCGCTGCCGCCGATTGTTGGCCTGATTGCCGCACCAGTAGCTATGACAGTATTTCTTGGTGTAGATTGTGGTGTAGAACACCCGACCGCAGCCGCCGCAGATGAGTTTGCGGATAGCGTATCCTCCGGTGGTAAAACCCGTTTCCTCATACGATTCTTTCAAATAATCCTGATTGTTCTGCTCCCATTCTTCGTTTGTCATATACATGGAGATACCCCTCCTTTCACTGGCGTTACGGAAAAACAATGTGGTCAATTTGACCACATTGTTTTCTGGTAACTGGGGAATCAACGTTTAGCCGTTCTCCCTGCATGGATTTCCTGCCCCCTTCCGGCGGCGTTTTCCGGCTCTCCTTCTCAGGGTCATCGCCGTGTATCCCATGCAGACGGTCATGCGGTTTTCAAGGTGCGGTGCTGGATTTGGCAATAAAAAATCGCCACACAACAACCTGAACCTGACCATCCCTTCTGGGATGGCCTTGGTTCGGGTTTGCTATGTAGCGATAAGAAAGTTAAAAACTTGCTCCGGCTCCTTCGGGAGCCGAGCTGGAACTCTAAGTAAATATGTTATATTAAATTGTTGGAATAGATTACCACAAAAATTGAGCCGTGTCAACAGGAATTTTTGAAAACAGGCTACTTTCGGCAGCTTGCAAGAAAAAATGATGGAAACTTTGGTAAAAAGAGAGGGCTGGATAGCTCGTTCTGTTTGCAACGGAATGCAAACTCGGAACTTTTCCGAGCAGAAAAACAACCGTCTGCTTCAAGTTGAGCTTGAAAACGGACGATCATTCTTGCAAAATGATTGTCAAATTTGGGAGGCGTTTTGAGCAGCCTCATAGTGCTAACAAGAGGTGTCTTCACACGTATATATATATCATTTTTGCGTTGCAAAATACTTGTTGGGGAACACCCAAGCCCTTGAACTGCATCCGATGGATGCAGGCTGTACATTTTTGCAAAACGCTCTTTCGGTGCTCCGTATGAAGCACCGAAAACGAACCCGTTGAGGGTCAAAAGCATCAGGTGGGGTCGGTAGGCTCCCCGGCTTCAATTTTACCCAGATACCGCCACAGGGTCGTGCGGCTGATGCCCAGCTGCCGGGCGGCGGCGGCGCGGTTGCCGCCGTGGGCGGCTACCGTCTGCTGCACCACCTCGCCGATGATGCTTTCCAGCGTGCGGGAGGTGTCGGTGCTGACCACCGCCGCCGGGTGCGCTGCCGGGGCGCTGCGCAGACTGCGCTCCTTGGAGAGCAGGTCGGCCACGCTGCTGCTGCGGATGTAGGGGCCGTTTGTCAGGGTGGCAAGGGAGCGCAGCAGGTTTTTGAACTGGGTGTAGTTGTTCGGCCACGGGTACTGCCGCAGCATCTCGATGGCGCGGGGCTCAAAGCCGGAGATCTGCTTGCCCAGCTCCAGATTCAGGCTGTTCAGGTACAAACTGGAAAGGGACGGGATCTCGTCCGAGCGGCTGCGCAGCGGGGGCAGCTCCAGCGTCAGTGCGCCCAGCCGCTCGATAAAGCGGCGGGTGACCGGCGAGACTGGCTCTTCCGGGCGCACCGAGCGGGAGAACAGCAGCCGCACCCGGCGGGCAAGACCGGTCTCCTCGATGGCAGCCAGCAGTTCGGCGCTCCACTGTTCCGGGATAGCCTCAAAGTTCTGGAAGTAGACCGTGTTGCCGTTGGCGTTCAGGGGCGAGTTATAGTGGTTGAGCAGAAAATCCCATGATTTATCGTTCATCAAGGCGCAGTTCGCCACCACGAGGGGGCGGTTTACCAGTGCACTGTGCAGGTAGAGGTAGCGGGCAATCTGCTCTTTGCCGGTGCCCGGCTCGCCGCAGATGAACAGGGGCTGGCGCACGGCAGCAAGGGCGTTGATCTCGGCGTCCTGCGTGCCCATGGCACCGCTCAGGCTGTAAAAGCTGTTAGAGAAAAGATATTCGCACTCGCCTTTGTTCAGCGACCGCAGCCCCGGGCGGTTGGAATGCAGCGGGATACGGGAGGGCACGCAGTAGAACAGATACCGCTGCACATTGTTCATCAGCAGCACCTGTGCTGTGATGCTGTACAGCTGGCTACGCTCGGTGTAATAGAACTTTAAGCTGCCCGTGGCGGGGATCTCCCGCAGATGGGTCTGCAAACAGCGGTGCAGCTCCGGGGAGATGTCCTTCATATTATGATAGTACAGGCTGCCATCCGGCTCCATCACCACCACCCGGCCGCCCTGCTCCTGCGTGATGCTGCGTAGAAACAGGTTCTCCTGCCGCAGCTGGCCGAACCATGTGCTGATGTTCACCGCCTGATCGATGGCGCTGTGCAGGCTTTCGATGCCGGAGGTGATCAGGAAGGCGTCAAAGCCCATCTCCCGGGCAATGGTGTGGGTGACCATATCACAGACCACCATCCGGTAGCCGCCCTGCTGCAGGCGCTCCAGAGTGTGGCGCACCTCAGCAGCGTTGTTCACGGTGAGGATGTCGAGGTTGAAGTCCAGCAGACTGCACAGGGTGTGGGCCGGCTCGGTGATGGAGGGGAAGCCCACGATGGCGTAGAGGCTGGAATAATTCTCGGCCAGCTTCATGGTGCGCAGCACGTCGTACACCGAGATGTGGATGTCCACCACCGGCAGGTCGGTCACCTGCCGGATCAGGGTGGCGGTGCCGCCGCGGGAGATAATGCAGTCGTAGCTGTTGGGGGCCATGCGCTGCACGATGGCCTGTCCCTCTTCCAGATCGCCGGTGTACACCTCCAGCTCAACGTTGGGGTAGGCCTGCGCCGCCTGCTCCATGGCGGTGCGCATTCCGTCGTAGGGGGCAATGCCCAGAATGCGGGTGTGAGTCTCGACCATAAAACGTCCCTCCGTGTTTCTCTTTGAAACTATTATAAACGGTCTGGTTCAAAAAGAAAACAGAATATGGTTTCAAAATAGAACGTTTTTGCCAACAAAACAAAAAGAAAATTGAAAACGTGCTAAAATGAAACGCTTTTCCCGCTTGCGCCGGGTGCATTCCCGCGGTGGATACGGCATAATGAAAGCACAAAAACAAGTGAGGAGGCACGAACGAATGCTTCGCCTGCTGATGATTGCAGATGATTTTACGGGTGCGCTGGACACCGGCGTACAGCTTGCGGCACACGGCATCCCCACGCAGGTCGTGGTGGGGCAGGCAGACCTTTCCGCGTGCAGCAGCACCGTGCTGGTGGTGGATACCGAAACGCGGCATCTGTCCGCCGCAAAGGCTGCCGAGGCAGTTGCAAGGCTGACCCGCAGCGCGGTGGAAAACGGCGTGGGCTGCATCTATAAAAAGACGGATTCCGCCCTGCGCGGCAACATCGGCGCAGAGCTTGCCGCCCTGCTCAAAGCAAGCGGCGCACGCAATTTACCCTTTCTGCCGGCCTTCCCGCAGATCGGACGCACCACAAAAAAGGGCGTCCACTACATCGACGGTGTGCCGGTGAACGAAAGCCCCTTCGGCATCGACCCCTTCGAACCGGTGCGCTGCGCCGAGGTGACAAAGCTGATCCATTTGCAGACCGACGTGCCCGCACAGAACCTGCGCCCCGGTGAGACGGCAGCGGACAAGACCGGCATTCTGGTGTATGACGCTGCCACCGCCGCAGATCTGGAAACCGCCGGGCGACAGCTGTTCCAGAATGGAACACCCCCGGTGCTGGCAGGCTGCGCAGGCTTTGCAGCCTTTCTGCCGGAGCTGCTGGGGCTTTCGGACGGCAGCGTGGTCGAGACCCCGCAGCTGGACCCCCGGCTGCTGGTGCTCTGCGGCAGCGTGAACCCCATCACCCTGCGGCAGATGGACACCGCCGAAAAGGCAGGCTTTGCCCGCCTGCGGCTGACCCCCCGGCAGAAGCTGGAGCCCGGCTACTGGGCAAGCGCCGACGGCAAGGCTGCGCTGGCAGAAATTGAACAGATGCTGGCAGCAAACCCCCGCTGCATCATTGAAACGAATGACGCCGGGGGCAACCAGCTTACCGCCGATTACGCCGCCGCCCGGGGCATTGGCTTGGACGGCCTGCGGGTGGGCATTTCCGGCAGCGTCGGGCAGATGTTCGGGGCGCTGTTCGGCAGCGAACATCTGGGTACGCTGCTGCTCACCGGCGGCGACACCCTGCTGCAATGCATGAACAGCGTGGGCGCACGGGAGCTGGAACCGGTGTGCGAGCTGGAAAGCGGCATCGTGCTGGCGCGGTTCACCTATCAGGGGCGCACCCGCTATGTCATTACCAAGTCCGGCGGCTTTGGGCAGGAGAATCTGCTGGTGGAGCTGGCAGACCGCATTGCAAAGCATTGAGAATGGAAGCAGACAGCCCTTTGCGGCTGGAACAGAAGATAAATGTAACAGAAGGAGAACGACCATGACCTATGCAAAACTGCCCGGCCTGACTTGGGACGGCACCGTGTACGAGAACGAGGAGATGGGCACGCTGGAAGCCCTGCTGCCCACCGGCGGCTGGCCCACCGCCCACGCACCTGCCATGGTGGAGCTGCCCAACGGTGACCTGCTCTGCTGCTGGTTCGCCGGTACTTATGAGGGCAGCGCAGATGTGCACATCATCTGCTCGGTGCTGCCGCATGACGGTACCAAGTGGCTGGAGCCGGTGGATATCTCCGGCGACCCCACCCGCAGCGAGCAGAACCCCTCGCTGTTCTACGGCCCGGACAACGCCGTGTGGGCGATGTACACCGCCCAGCTGGACCGTGTAGAGGGCAAGGACAATATGCAGTTCACCGCCGTGGTGCGCTGCCAGAAGAGCACCGACGGCGGCAAGACATGGGGCGCTTACACCACCGTGTTCCCGGAGGAAGGCACCTTCTGCCGCCAGCCCATTCAGGTGCTGTCCAACGGCCGCTGGATCTTTGCCAACTGGCTGTGCACCGACTCTGCCGAGGGTCTGTCCGGCGACCCCACCGCCTTCCGCATCTCGGACGATGAGGGCAAGACTTGGCGCATGGTCATGATGCCCGGCAGCAACGGCCACGTCCACGCCAATGTCATCGAGTTGGAGCCGGGGCATCTGGTGGCCTTTATGCGCAACCGCGAGGCCTACCGCATCCACCGCAGCGAGTCCTTTGACTGGGGCGAGACTTGGACGGTGCCTGCACCCACCCCGCTGCCCAACAACAACTCCAGCATCAGCGCGGTCAAGCTGCAGAGCGGCCGCATCGCCATTGCCTATAACCCCACCTGCACCCCGAACCCCGTGCCCGGCAAGGCTGCATGGCCCGGCCTGCGCTGCCCGGTGGCGGTGGCGCTCTCGGAGGACGGCGGCCTGACCTTCCCCATCATCCGCTGGATGGAGCGCGGCGAGGGCTACATGGGCGATGAGAACAAGACCAACAACAAGCAGTACGAGTACCCCTACCTGATGCAGGGACGGGACGGGATGCTGCATCTGGCCTACGCCGCCCGCACCCGGCAGGGCATCAAGTATGTCCGCTTCTCGGAGCAGGACGTGCTGGGCGCAAAGCGGGAGACCGTGGGTCTGTATAACCCCACCGCAGCGCAGAGCCGCTGAAAAAGCTTTTCGAGAGTTTCATCCTTTTTATAGATCAGAACATCATTCAGGAGGTTGATCAGTATGCTGACCCAGTACAATCTTAAAATGCCGCACGCAGTTTACGGCGGCGAGAACGCTATGGACAATATCACCGCCATCATCAAGGCGCGCGGCGCAAAAAAGGTAGCCATGTTCACCGATAAGGGCATTGAGGGCGCAGGCCTGTTTGCTCTGCCGGAAGAGGCCGTCAAGGCCTCCGGCGCAGAGTACTATGTGCTGGACGAGCTGCCCCCGGAGCCCAGCTACATGGCTGTGCAGAAGCTGGTGGACGAGTTCAAGGTCTCCGGTGCAGACCTGATCGTGGCCTGTGGCGGCGGCTCCGTGATGGACGCTGCCAAGCTGGCAAGCGTGCTGGTGACCGACGCCTACGGTGTGAAGGAGCTGCTGGATAACCCCGGCATGGCACAGAAGTGCGTGCCCATCGTGCTGATCCCCACCACCGCCGGTACCGGCGCCGAGGTTACCCCCAACGCCATCGTGGCTGTGCCTGAGAAGGAGCTGAAGGTGGGCATCGTCAACGAGAACATGATCGCGGACTACGTCATTCTGGACGCCCGCATGATCAAGAACCTGCCCCGCAAGATCGCGGCCGCTACCGGCGTGGATGCGCTGGCACACTGCATCGAGTGCTTTACCAGCAACAAGGCCAACCCCTTCAGCGATCTGTACGCACTGGAAGGCTTGGACCTGATCCTGAACAACATCGAAAAAGCCTGCGATGACCCCGAGGCCATGGCAGAGAAGAACCGGATGCAGATCGCAGCCTACTACGGCGGTCTGGCCATCACCGCTTCCGGCACCACCGCTGTGCACGCACTGAGCTACCCGCTGGGCGGCAAGTACCACATTGCACACGGCGTGTCCAACGCCATCCTGCTGGCACCGGTCATGCGCTTCAACAGCGAGCATCCGGCAGTTCGCGAGCGGCTGGCAATTGCTTATGACCGCTGCTGCCACGAGGAAAAGACCTGCACCACCGTGGAGGAAAAGACTGCATGGATGATCGCCCGTCTGGAGCACATCGTCAAGCATCTGGATATCCCCACCAGCCTCAAGGAGTTTGGCGTGCCTGCCGAGGATCTGGAAGGTCTGGTCAACGCCGGTATGCAGGTACAGCGCCTGCTGGTGAACAATATGCGCCCCGTTACCGCCGACGACGCACGCAAGCTGTATCAGGAAATCATGTAACAGAAAAGGAGTAAAGACTTATGAAGACCAGCGATATCAAGGGCATCATCCCTCCCGTAATCACCCCCATGAATAACGACCCTGAGCAGACGGTCAACCATCAGGCTCTGCGCGAGCAGGTGGAGCGCCTGCTGGCAGGCGGCGTGCACGGCATCTTCCCCATGGGCACCAACGGCGAAGCCTACGCCCTGTCCTTCCAGGAGAAGGAAGAGATCCTTGCCACTGTCATCGATCAGGTAAAGGGCCGCGTACCGGTCTACGCAGGCACCGGCTGCATCACCACCGCCGAGACCATCCGCCTGAGCAAGCGTGCCGAGGAGCTGGGCGCAGACGCACTGTCCATCATCACCCCCAGCTTTGCACTGGCCTCCCAGAAGGAGCTGTACGACCACTACACCGCTGTGGCAAAGGCTGTGAACCTGCCCATCATCCTGTACAACATCCCCGCCCGCACCGGCAACAAGCTGCTGCCCGAGACCGTGCAGGCACTGTGCCGTGACGTGGAGAACATCGTGGGCGCAAAGGATTCCAGCGGCGATATCGAGAACCTGAAGGCCTACATCCGCCTGACCCGCGAGCTGGATAAGGAAGTTGCCATTCTGGCCGGTAACGACGGCGCCATCCTGACCTGCCTGAAAGAGGGCGGCGCAGGCGGCATTGCAGGCCGCGCCAACATCTGGCCGGAGACCGTTGCCAAGATCTACGATTGCTTCAAGGCCGGAGATCTGGAGGGCGCACAGGCTGCACAGGACGCCATTGCCATCCTGCAGCAGACCTTCAAGTACGGCAACCCCAACACCATCATCAAGACCGCCGTTGCCCTGCAGGGTCACCCCGTTGGCAAGTGCCGCGCACCCTTCAACTATGTGCCGGAAGAGGGCATGGAGGCCATCAAGAAGGTTCTGGCAGAGAACGAGGCCAAGGGTCTGCACTGAAACGCACTGAAGCAAGGAGAAGGCTGCTATGAATAAACCCATTGTCGGTATTACCATGGGCGATCCCGCCGGTTCCGGCCCGGAGATCACCATCAAGGCTCTGGCTGACCCGGAGCAGTACAGCTACTGCCGCCCCATCGTGGTGGGCGATGTGAAGGTGATGGAGCAGGCCAAAAAGTTCGTTGGCCGCGAGGACATCGTCATCCACCGCTGCGAGAAGGTGTCGGATGCCCTGTTCACCCCCGGCACCATCGACGTGCTGCATCTGGATCTGATCGAGGACATCAGCAAGTTCGAGATAGCAAAGGTCAGCGTGGAGGGCGGCAACGCAGCCTTCCAGTGCGTCAAGAAGGTCATCGAGCTGGCCATGGCCGGTGAGGTGGATGCCACCTGCACCAACGCCCTGAACAAGGAAGCCATGAACAAGGCACTGGAGTACTACCACGGCGAAAAGTCGGACGGCTACACCCACTTTGACGGCCATACCGAGATCTACGCCACCTACACCCACACCAAAAAGTACACCATGATGCTGGCCCACCACGACCTGCGCGTGGTCCACGTCTCCACCCACGTCTCCCTGCGCGAAGCCTGCGACCGGGTCAAGAAGGATCGCGTGCTGGAGGTCATCGAGATCGCCAACAAGGCCTGCAAGGATATGGGCATCGAGAACCCCCGCATCGCTGTGGCAGGTCTGAACCCCCACTGCGGTGAGAACGGCCTGTTCGGCCGGGAGGAGATCGAGGAGATCACCCCCGCCATTGAGGCTGCCAAGGCCGAGGGCATTACCGGCGTTGTGGGCCCCTGCCCGCCGGACAGCGTGTTCTCGCAGGCCCTCGGCGGCTGGTACGACATCGTGGTGTGTATGTACCACGATCAGGGTCACATCCCGCTCAAGACCGTGGGCTTTGTCTACGACCGCGAAAAGCAGGAGTGGAAGGCCGTGGAGGGTGTCAACGTCACGCTGGGTCTGCCCATCATCCGCGCCAGTGTGGATCACGGCACCGACTTCTACCACGCCGGTAAGGGCAACGGCAACGAGCTGAGCCTTGTCAACGCCATCAAGTATGCCGTCAAGATGACCGGCCGCGAGGCGTAAATTTTCCAATAGCTCCCTGCACACCCGCTTTTGCAGCTTTGCTGCGAGGCGGGTGTTTTTTTGCTTAACAGGCTGAAAGAAAAGTTCTATCCTGAAACGGATAAATCCGGGAAAGGCTGCTGAAATGTTCTAAAATGTTACGCTTTTAATAGAACATTCATGAAATATCCTGGAAATGTTTCAGAATGAAACGGAAACAAGGCGATTTAGCCGTTGTAAGGGCCTGCTATTTTGAATATAATTTAGACAACAAAAACGAACAAAGACTGTGAAAAGCGGCGACGCCGCAGAAGAAGGCATGAAGTACACAGTCCGGTTCGCTACACGAGAACCCCAAGAGAAAAGGAGAACAAGATTATGAAAAAGATTTCTCGTCGCAGCTTTCTGAAGGTTTCTGGTACTATGGCAGCGGCTGGTGCTCTGGCAGCCTGCGGCGGCTCTTCCTCCACCAGCACCGCAGCTTCCAGTGAGGCAGCTCCTTCCGTTGAGGCAAAGGCTGTGGACGGTCTGCCCGATATGAGCAAAGAGACTCTGAACTTCAGCTCCGATAAGGTCGGTTCTGGCTCTTACAATATGATCGTTGCAATGTCCAAGGTGCTGGAGAAGGCTGGCGGTTTCCAGACTGTCAACGTCAACCCTGACTCTCCGGGCGGTATGGGCGCTCCTTATCTGTTTGCTTCCGGCAACACCGATCTGGCCTTCATCAACGGTGCTCCTGCAAAGTGGGCAATGGAGGAAGGCACTCTGGGCAAGCCTGCTACCAGCGGCTATGCAGCGGTCATCGGCGGCCTGACTGCTGTCTGCTACATCAACTGCGTGTCCAACGCATTCCTGCAGAAGTACAATGTCTCCACCATCGAGGAGATCTTCGAGCAGAAGCTGCCCCTGCGCATCGGCTGCTCCGCAAAGGGCTCCATGGATGCTGAGGGCGCTTACCTGCTGCTCGAGTACTTCGGCGTGACCGAGGACGACCTGAAGAGCTGGGGCGGCTCCATCACCAACCAGGGCGGCGATGCCAACGCAGACGCCATCGCGGACGGCCAGATCGACTTCTACATCGACCACACCTCTTCTGCTTCTTCCACCATGGCTCAGATCGCTACCAGCGTGGATGTCACCTTCCTGCAGTGGGGCGATGACCTGTGCAGCTGGTTCGTCAGCGAAAAGGGCTTCGACCTCATCACCATCCCGGCCAACTCCTTCAAGGGTCAGGATAAGGAGCTGACGCTGCCCGGCACTCCCGACTGCGTCTTCTGCAAAGAGAGCCTGAGCGAGGACGTCGTCTACGCCATCACCAAGAGCCTGAGCGAGAACCGCGACGCTCTGGTGGCCGAGTACAATTCCCTGTCTCCGTGGGAGCCTGAGACCGCTTGGGAAGAGATGAAGCGCGGCGGCTGCCCGCTGCATCCCGGTGCTGAGAAGTACTACAAGGAAGCAGGCTACATGAAGTAAGTTCCGGCTTTGAAAGCTTTCGGCGGAGGCGCTCCGCACGACATCAGATCTATCCTTTGACCGTAGGCAGAGGCCGGACGCTTTGCGGTGTCCGGCCTCTGCTTTCACAAGGGATAATATGGAGGGAAATATGAGCAACGAAAAAGAAACCAAGGTATCGGCTCTCGACGCCAAGGCCAAGGCTCTGGCAAACGAAGAGGACGAAGATACCAAAATCGCCAAGCTGCTGAAGAATATGCCGAAATGGCGTTTCTATTCGCTGGCAGTTCTTACCGTTATCTGGACGGTGTTCCAGCTCTACATCAAGCTGGTCAAGCCCCTTGACCCGTGGTTCCAGCTGCCGCTCCATATGTGCCTTGCACTGGTCGTGGTGTGGCTGTACAATCCGATGGTCGAGAAATCCAAGAGCCACAATAAGCTGTGGTGGATCTACGACATCTTCCTCATCGCGTCCAGCTGCTTTATCTGCTGGTTCTTCCTGAGCCACGCAGAACAGCTCAACTACCGCATCTTCAATGTTGACGTTATGACCACCACCGAGGTCATCGTGGCGGTGCTTCTGGTCATCAATGTCATGGAGGCCGTCCGCCGCGTGGTCAGTATGTCCCTGTTCTGGGTCATCTGCTTCTTCCTTGCTTATGCATGGTTCGGCCAGTATATCCCCGGCCTGTTCCGCTTCTCCGGCATCAGCTTCCCCAAACTGATGGAAGTCCTGATGTACGGCGAGAATGGCATCTTCGGCTCTCCGCTGGTCACTTCTCTGGGCACCCTGTTCTACTTCCTCGTTTTCGGCACCTTCTTCTCCAACTGCGGCGGCGGCGGTGTCCTGATCGACGGCGGCATGAAGCTCAGCGATAAGACGGTCGGCGGCCCCGCAAAGGCAGCTGTCATCTCTTCCGGCCTGCTGGGCATGGTTTCTGGTTCTGCAATCGCAAATGTTTCCACTACCGGCGTTCTGACCATCCCCCTGATGAAAAAGACCGGTTATGCCCCCGAAGAGGCGGCAGCAGTCGAGTCTGTTGCTTCCACCGGCGGCCAGATCATGCCCCCCATCATGGGCGCAGCAGCGTTTCTGATGGCAGAGTACATGAATATCCCCTATGCGAAGGTGGCTGTAAAGGCCATCCTTCCCGCCGTGCTGTACTTCACCGGCATTTTCATCGCCGTCCATCTGGAAGCCAAGAAGCTGGGACTGAAGGGTATGCCCAAGTCCGAGATGGTCTCCTGGGGCGAGCTTGCCAAGCGTGCCTATCTCATCATACCTCTGGCCCTGCTGATCTTCCTGGTTTCCTCCGGCAGCCGCACCATGCAGTTCTCCGCGGCGGTGTCCATTCTGGCCGCCATCGTGGTGGGCTTCCTGAACAAGGATGAGCGGCTGACCTTCGGTAAAATCGTGGAGGCACTGGAGGCCGGTGCCAAGGGCGCCATCACCGTGGCTGTGGCCTGTGCCATGGCTGGTATGATCGCCGGCTGCATTACCGTCACCGGTCTTGCTTCCATCCTTATCAATGCCATCGTGCAGATGGCAGGCGACGCTACCATGATCGGCCTGCTGCTGACGATGATCTGCTGCATCATTCTGGGCATGGGCGTTCCTACCACCGCAAACTACTGCATCATGGCTTCCACCTGCGCCCCCATTCTGGTGCAGATGGACTTCCCCCTGGTGGCGGCTCACTTCTTCGTGTTCTACTTCGGCATCGTGGCGGACATTACGCCTCCGGTGGCTCTGGCTGCCTATGCCGGCGCCGCCATTGCCAAGGCCAACCCTATGAAAACCGGCATCAACGCCACCAAGCTGGCCATCGCAGCCTTTATCGTGCCATACATTTTTGCCTACAGCCCCGCTATGCTGTTTGACAACGTAAGCAGTGCATTTGAAGTGGTGCAGATCGTAGTCAGCGCCCTCATCGGTCTGTTTGGCGTGGCTGCGGCTTTGAACGGCTTCGTCTATAAGAAGATCCCCATGCTGTTCCGTCTGGCGATGGCTGCCGGCGGTCTGTGCATGATGATCCCCGGCACCGCATCGGATGTGGTTGGCCTCGTGGTGGTCGGCGGCATCGTGCTGATCCAGCGCATGAGCGCCCGGCGGCTGGTTGCCTGATCTCCTGAAAACAACAAAAGTGACCGCACTGCCCACGATCCCGGGCGGTGCGGTCTGCTGTTATCAAAAAGTTTTTGCAAAAAAGGAAACCTTTTCGCAGCTGAATCCGTCTATTACAAATAAAAGCGGTTTTGATGGAATTTGTTACTGTTTTGTTGTTGATTTACCCTATTGGCTATATTAACATCAGTGAGCGAAGGTGAATATGCCTGTTGGCAGCCCTGTTTGGGCGCTGACAGCACTGGATCGGAAACAAGCGGGCCTCAGCCCGGAGAATCGTAAAAGGAGAATATGTCATGGCAGAGATCATGGAAGAGAAAAAGGAGCTGACCCCGGCGGAGACAGCCGCTCCGGCGTCACCGGAGACCCCGGCGAAAAGGGCAGAAAAAAGCACGGCAGACAAGAAAAAGCGGCGGCGTACGATCCGGCGGATCGTTGCGCTGGTGGTCGTGGCCGCCCTGATCGCAGGCGGCGTCACGAGCTTTGCATCGATTCTCTTCACGGCCGCCATCATCGGAGCGCGCAAAGGCCAAAATCTCGCAACGGGCATCACAATGCTCTCGAGCTTCTACTGGCGTCCCGGGATGCTCACGGGGACCGCGCTCTGGATGATTCTCACGTGGCTCCTGCTGCTCTGGCCCGACTGGCACGTGCTGGGCACCACGGCTGCGGGCACGGACGTCATGGCGATGGTCGCTGGACTTCTTCCTTGGGGCACCTGCGCGGCCTTCTGGTACCTTGTCTTCGCCTACTGGCGCAACATCAGGGCCTAAGCGGACGCATAAGCATCCGTTTGCAAAATCGACCTCCGCTCATCTCCCGAACACGCCGCGAGTCCCTATACTAGTTTCTTTCCGGTGCCTGACGGCACCCCGATGCACAACCAACACTCGTCATGAACCACATCAGATTTCCCGTCCGCGTCTACTGGGAGGACACTGATGCCGGCGGCATCGTCTACCATGCCAACTACCTGAAGTTCATGGAGCGCGCCCGCAGCGACATGCTTCGACGGATCGGCTTTGGTCAGAACGA
>OHMA01000562.1_pt1 | contig 20015 bp, 16 predicted proteins | sample 1569171 | NCBI WGS metagenome assembly OHMA01 (sample SAMEA3879580, study PRJEB24766) | human gut metagenome | biome: human-associated habitat; feature: feces | place: USA | collected 1985/1987
AGAAGAACGGTGTCAAGCTCATGTCTGCCACCGAGATCATCTCCGAGGGGCCGGAGGGCATTATTCTGGAATCTGTGCTGGAAGGTTATGCCGAGTATTACTCCGCTGATCTGTCCGAAAAGGTCATTCGCGGCATGACGGAAAACGCCCTGAAAGGCAAATTTTCTGGCGGTGCTATCCCTTTCGGCTACACCATCAACGCAGACCGCCGCTTTGAAATCGACCCACTCACAGCTCCCTTTGTAGCTGAAGCTTTCCAGCGGTACAATGACGGACAGACGATGCGGGAGATTCGGGATTGGCTCAATGAAAAGGGCATCAAGAATAAGCGCGGTGGGCCAATGACTTTCAATGTCATCCAGCACATGCTGAGCAACCGCCGATATATCGGCGAGTTGAAGTACCGGGACGTCCTGATTCCCGATGCGATTCCACCTATCGTGTCCGTAGAGCTTTTCAACGATGTACAGGAGAAGATGTTGAAAAACAAGAAAGCCCCTGCCCGTAGAAAGGCAGAGGATGACTCCCTGCTCACCACCAAGCTGTTCTGCGGCTACTGTGGGGCGTTGATGTTTGGCGAAAGCGGCACGAGCCGGACGGGCGAAGTCCACCGCTATTATAATAAATGTGCTACTGCCAAAAAGCACAAGGGCTGCAAGAAAAAGACTGTCCGTAAACAGTGGCTGGAAGATCTTGTGGTCAACCAGACCATGCAACTTGTGAAAGACGATGCCGCTATGGAGTCCATCATTGCCAAGGTGATGGAACTGCAAAACAAGGAAAACACCAACATTCCTCTTTATGAAAAGCAGCTCCGGGATGCGGAATCGGGTATCCAGAATATGCTGAATGCGATTCAGGCTGGAATCCTGACCAGTTCCACCAAGGAGCGGTTGGAGCAGCTCGAAGAAACCAAGCGTGAACTTGAAGCCCGCATTGCAGAAGAGAAGCTGGCAAAGCCCAAGGTCACGGAGGAGTTCATCTGGTTCTGGCTGCTGCGGTTCCGCAAGCTGGACATGAGCCTGAAAGACCAGCGGCAGACACTGGTGGATACCTTCATCAATGCGATTTACCTGTATGACGATAAGGTTTTGATAACCTTCAATTATAAAGAGGGAACACAGACCGTCACCTTTGGAGAAGCGTCAGAAGTTGCATCCGAGGGAAGTGGTTCGGATTTGGATTGCATTCCTGCACCACAAAAAAGACAGCTATCAAAAGCTGTCTTTTTTGTTTTACATGACTATTTCCCTTTGGCTGCAACGGCGGATAACAGGACTTGAACAGCACTGCAACGCCGCAGGCGGGGCAACGTGTAGGAATGTCTACCAGGAGGACTGCCACTGAAATAGAAAATCCGAACCTTTTCTCGATAGGAGAAGGGTTCGGATTTTTTGGTTTATTGGTTCTTGGATCGTGCCGGAATTTACGGCTCAGGCAAGGCTTTTAATTTTTCGAGCCATAAAGGCTCCGAAAAAGATTCCGGGGCTTGTATATTTTTCAGAGAGCTATTTTGCAACAGTCCGGAACGGATTTACTTTCCAAGTACAACGGAAAGTCCGATCTCCTTTTCCGTCTCGCTCAGGTCAAGAGCGCCGCCATCGGCGACGGTCACGCGCAGCTCATAGAGCGTACCGGCGGTAAGTTCCGTTACAGCCTCGCCGTCCTCGTCTGTGATCGACCACAGTGCAGGATCGACCTTTGCCAGCTTGCCGTCCACGCCATAGGCGTAGAGGGTCAGACCGGAGGTGCTGCCGGACAGGTTATTCATGCGGAAAGCTACCGTGGTGTTGGGATGTACGTTGCGGACGGTCACAGTGTTGCGCCAGCTTGCAACGGTGCCTTCGCCGCCGTCCTGCGCAAACCGCTCCTGCGAAAGGACGTTTCTTGCCGCCTGATCAAGCTCGACCTTGCGGTAGGGCATTTCGGGCAGATAAACAAACCGGTCCTGCAGACGAAGCAGTTCCAGATAGCCCGTCGGGCAGTAGAGCGCGTTGCCGCTGTTGCCGGCATACATACCAATGGCCATGTTGTTGTAGCCGTATTTGTTGGAAACATCCATCGTGAAAACCGTCTCGCCAGTTTCAAAATCCAGAATGATGTACTGCCACATCCCGGTGGTCACATCCTGCACATAGCCGTAGATATAGCCCGTTGCGGTGGAAAGCTTCATGATGGAGGTGTCGCTCAGGTCGTTCCGGCACCAGACGCTCTTCATCTCGTAGCCATTTGCGGTCTTTACGGTGTCCACGCGCTCGATGCCGGGGGCGATCATAACGTTGCCCTTCATGAGCCAGTTCTGGTCGTAAATATTGGCGTAGCTCTGGATGGAGGAGTCGTTGTTGGGATCAGCCAGACCTGCATTGCCCGCACCGAACCAGTTGCAGACGATGGTGCTGACGGTGCCCTCGCCGTCGTCATAGACGATGGCAGAGTTCTCAACGGCTACCTGATAGCCCTCGGGCAGGTCATCCAGCACCGGGGTGCTTGCCACGACCTCGCCGGTCTTCATATCGAGTGCAAGAAGGTTTACAGTGTCCTGATTATCCGTGAACAGCACAAGGTTCGGTGTCAGCGTGGGCGAGCAACCGCCGCCCCACGCAAGACCGCCGCCGGTGGTCTTATCGCCTTCGCCGCTCACCTTTGCGCCCGCGCTCTCATAGGGCGTGCACCATACAACGTCTACGCCTTCTTCTGCGCGCAGAAGATAGCAGTTCTGGTTGGTCAGGACCACCGCGCCGTCCTTGGAGGCGGCGATGCCGTTTTCAGCGCCCTCGCCGGGGGTCAGTTCGTGGACAAAAACAGCCTTTGAAAGGTCTGTCTGCTCGCCGTTCAGGATCGCATCAATGGCCGAGCGGGCAATATAGCCGATGACGCCCTGCTGCTGGCGCTGCGGATAAATGCGGAAGCCGCCCGTTGCAAACCAGAGGTTTCCGTCATAGTCAAAGACCACGGACAGAAGATTCTGCGTCAGTTCTTTTCCAAGCGCGGCCTCGGCAGCAGCTTTGATATCAATGTCCAGCACCTTTTCAAATTCCGGCAGAACATTGCCGTTTTCATCCGTTGCGCGGAGCATCAGCACATGGTTGTTGCTCGTGGGGCAGACGATGCGGTTGGATTCGTCAAGGAAGGTATAGGAGCTCTGGATAACGTAACCGCCGCCGTCATGCTGTTTGGGGGAGAAATAGCCGAGCGTTTTTGTTTCTTCGGCGTTCAGGTCGCGGATGGCGATGCCGCCCAGCAGCGGCACAACGGCATGACCGTAGCTGTCAAAGTAGATGGCGGGCGAAGCGTTCGCGTTCGTCGTCTCATAGGAAACGTTGATCTCCGGATAGATGGCAAGCGGCAGGATCTCATCCGTCGAGTCGGTGTTGTAGCCATCGTGATGAATGTTTGCATCGCTCTTGGCCATGTAAGGGTTTTCCTCTACTTGCTTGGGGTTCAGAGCCTTTACCGGCAGCGCCGCAGAGGCTTGTTCCGCTGAAGAGGGCTGTACCGCAGCGGACGGGGCAGCGGGCTGCGAAGCGGCAGCACTGTCTGCCGGCGTCTGTGTTCCGCCGCAGGCAGCCATGGAAAGGCACAATGCTGCGGTCAGCGACAGGCTTAACGCAGAATGGACGATGTTTCTCTTTTTCATAAACAGTTCTCCTTGTTGTGTTCGTTGCGGTCAGACCAGTGCTGCTCCGCCTGATTTTTTTCCATCCAGCCAGATGCGGAATCCCTGCCGCAAGGCGGCTTCGGTCACCGGCTCCAGCAGAAAATAGTCTGCACGCAACCGGAAGGCATGGAGCGAAAAATCCAGATCGCTGCACCAGATAATGCGTGTCTGTGGACAAAGCGCGCGCAGATGCTCTACTGCATTCAATCCGTCGACCCCCGGCAGGGCGATCACGGCATTTGTCAGCGGCTCGTTGCGTGCAGCCTCAAAAAAGCTTTCCTGATCGTGGTAACAGTCCATTTTCGGGAACAAGCAATGTTCGGCGCAGAACCGCGAGATCTGCTCTGCCAGAAAAGCTTCCTGCGCCCTGCTGCTTGTCAGCACGGCAATTCGGTACACAGCGTGCCTCCTTTCTCTTGCGCCGTCGTTGGCGTTCTCTGCTTTCAGTATACGGACAGGCATGGTCTTTTCAAGCCATTTAGCACGAAAGCCCCTTTTCCGTCACGAAATCCCATTTTCGGCTGCGACATAACCGGGCAACTGTGCTATAATCAGGATGAAAGAGTTTATAAAGGAGGTTGGAAGCTGTAAAACGGCTTCCTGATACAGCATGAGGATCGCAATCGTCGATGACCTTGATACCGAGCGCACACTGCTGAAGGAGCGCTTGGTGCGGCAGCTGAGTCAGCGCGGCGCAGATGCAGAGCTTTTAGAGTTTGACAGCGGGGAAGCCTTTCTGGCGGCAGAAAAAGAGCAGCGCTTTACCGCTGCATTTCTGGATATTTACATGAATGGTTTAAGCGGCATGGATGCGGCAAAGGAACTTCGGAAAACCGATGCAGACTGCCTTCTGGTTTTTACCACCACCTCGACAGACCACGCACTCGAGGGCTTTCAGGTGCGGGCATTTCATTATCTGGTCAAGCCCTTTTCTGAAGCCGAGCTGTCCGGTCTGTTGGATGAAATGCTCGCAAAACTCCCCCGCCCGGAGCCGGTTTTGACGGTGAAGGTGGATGGCAGCGACATCCATTTGCGCTATCGTGATATCATATCCGCCGAGCATTTCGCCCACATGATCAACATCCGCACCACTGCCGGCAAAACGCTTGCTACGCGCCAGAGCTTCAAAGCGTTCACCGAGCCGCTCAAAAAGGACCCGCGCTTTTTTGTCTGCGGACGTGGCGCGATCATCAATATGGAGAATGCTGCCGATTTTCAGGCTGCCGCCTTCTGTATGACGGACGGCAGCCGCGTCTATGTCAGTCAGGAGCTTTTGAAAGCTGCCCGGCAGGCCTTTATGGAATTTCTGCTGCAAAGGGGGCGTGCGGATTGAAGGACGTTCTGCGCCCGGTTCTGGAACTTACGGTCGTGTTTCCCGGTTTGCTGCTTGCGTATTTTCCGGTAGGTTCCTATCTGAAGCTGCCGCCCGCAAAGCTTGCAGCAGGGGCGGTGCCGCTGCTGCTCGGGCTTTGCCTTGGCGGCGGGCTGCTTTGCTATCATTTTGGCATTTCAACGGCGTTCTCCGTGCTGCTTATTACGCTTACAGCAATTTTTTTGTATCGCAGAACGCTGCGGATCTCTCTCTGGAAATCCGGAACCATCGCGCTTGCGGTCTGCGCGGTATTTGCGTGCCTGAACAGCCTGTCCCGGGCCGTCGGCACGGCAATCGTGATCCGGATGCAGCTGCCGCCGGACAAGCCGTGGTTCTGCTTTGGCGCCTGCATCTTTTATAATGCGGTCTGCTGGCTGATCACTGCCGCAGCCTATTATCCCGCCACCCACGCAGTACGCGCGATGGTGGAGGATGACAATTTTGCGCAGACGTGGTATGTGTTCTGGGTACTGCCGCTGGTGTTCATCCTGCTGAACCTTTTTATAACCCCGCGCTACCAGATAACGCTCCGGACAGGGCGGGTCTTGCAGGTCTACATCGTTATGAGCATCGCGCTTTTGTTTCTGATGTTCATGTTCAATGCGATCTTTCTGCTGATGGCAAACAGCCTTAACCGGAATGCGAGATTGCAGCAGGAAAACCAGTTGCTTTCCATGCAGCAGCAGCGCTATGAAAGCCTGAAAGCCGCCATTGAAGAAGCCCGGCAGGCGCGGCACGATATGCGCCACCAGCTGAATCAGATCTCCGCACTGGCCGAGGCAGGAGATCTGGACGGCCTGAAAGCCTACCTTGCAAAAACTGCCGCCCGGATCCCGGATCTGGACATGAATTTCTGCGAAAACCGTGCAGCGGACAGTGTTGTCGGCCATTATTGCGCCCTTGCAAAACGCGAGGGCATTCCCTTTTGTGCCAAACTCGACTTACCACAGGTGCTTCCTGTGGACGAGATGGATCTGTGTCTGGTGCTGTCTAATCTTCTGGAAAATGCATTTGAAGCCAGCCTTCGCACTGCACCCGCCCGGCGGAAGATCGAGATCACCGCGTATGTCCATGCCGAGCGGCTTCTTCTGGTCGAAGTGGAAAACACATTTGACGGCGCAGTTCACGAAAAAAGCGGGATGTTCCGCTCTTCCAAGCGAAGGGGAAACGGGATCGGCATCCAGTCTGTCCGCCATATTGCAGAAAAGACCGGCGGGGCAAGCACGTTTACCTATCAGAACGGCATTTTCTCAGCCAAAGTTATGCTCTGCGGATAAGGAGCCTTTTGCTTTGGCGGAGATTTTTACAAAAAATTCACGCGGGCAGGGTTGCCGCTGTATACCGGATGTGCTATGATGAAGTGCAAAATTTGAAGCGGAGCGATGGATTTTGATTTGTCAAGCTCGCGGAATCAGGAGGAACTACCCATGCAGAAGAATTATGTACAGGAAATTCTGAGCATCATTCACAGCGGTCTGCCCAAGGCGGAACTGGCTGAAAAACTGTCTGATTACCATGAAAAAGATCTGGCGGATGCGTTGGAGGTGCTGACCCCCGCCGAACGCCAGTCGCTCTATTCCATTCTGGGCGTGGATACCGTTGCCGAGATCTTTACCTATCTGGACGATGCCGAGCCGTACCTGAAGGAGCTGCCCAGCCACGAGGCCGCAAAGGTCATTTCCAACATGGACTCGGACGATGCGGTGGACGCACTGGAGGATCTTGACGATACCGATAAAAACGAGATCGTCAACAAGCTGGACAAGGACTCGGTGGAAGATGTGAAGATGCTGCTCTCTTATGACGAGGATGAGATCGGCAGCAGGATGACCACCAACTACATCTCCATCAAAAACGATATGACCATCCGGCAGGCGATGAGCGAGCTGGTAAAACAGGCCGGAGAAAACGACAACATCTCCACCCTGTATGTGGTGGATGAAAACGAGCACTTCTACGGCGCCATCGACCTGAAAGACCTCATCATTGCCCGGGCAGAGGAAAGTCTGGAAAGCCTGATCGTCCGCTCCTATCCCTATGTCACAGACCGGGAACAGATCAGCGATTGTATCGACCGCATCGTGGACTACGCGGAGCGCAGCCTGCCGGTGCTGAACGATGCCGGTAAGCTGGTGGGCATCATCACCTCGTCCGATGTGGTCGAGCTGGTCGATGATGAGATGGGCGATGATTACGCAAAGCTGGGCGGTCTGACCGGCGAGGAGGATCTGAACGAAAACGTATTTGAAAGCGTGAAAAAGCGTCTCCCGTGGCTGATCGCGCTGCTGTTCCTCGGGATGCTGGTCTCCTCGGTCGTCGGCGCGTTTGAATCGGTGGTAGCGGTGCTGCCGGTGGTCATCTGCTTCCAGTCCATGGTGCTGGATATGGCCGGTAACGTCGGTACCCAGTCGCTGGCGGTGACCATCCGTGTGCTGGTGGACGAAAACCTGACTCTTTCCAAAAAATTGCAGCTGCTCTGGAAAGAGACCCGCGTGGGTCTTTTGAACGGTGCCATTCTGGCCGTGATGGCCTTGGGCTTTCTGGGCTGCTACATCCACTTTTTCAAGGGCTATGTCTGGACCTCGGCCTTTTTGCTGTCCGGCTGCGTCGGGCTGTCACTGATCGTTTCCATGGTCATTTCCAGTCTGGTGGGCACGCTGATCCCGATGCTGTTCCACAAGATCCATATCGACCCGGCCGTTGCTTCCGGCCCGCTGATCACCACGATCAACGATCTGGTGGCGGTCGTGGTCTACTATGGCCTTGCCATGGTCGTGCTGATCGATCTGTTCCACCTTGCATAACAGATGCATCAAACAGGGCACTCCTTCCGGGGGAGTGCCCTGTTTTTTTGCTGCGCAAACTTTTGCTAACAATGTTAATACTACCTAACATCGTCGGAAAATATTGAAAACGCCCGAAAGCGTGCTAAAATATAAAGATAAAGAGCCCGCCCCGCTCCGGGCGCGGGTACACAGATGGGAAATACAGAAACGAGGGGTAAATATGTTTGATACAAAAAAGCTTGCACTGTTTTTGGGCGGTGTGGTGTTCGGCTCTGCCGGTTTCAAGGTGCTGTCCAGCAAGGACGCCAAAAAGGTCTACACCCAGACCACCGCTGCGGTGCTGCGGATGAAGGACTGCACCATGCAGACCGTGAATAAGGTGCAGGAGGAAGCAGGGGACATCCTTGCCGATGCAAAGGCCATCAACGAGAGCCGCGCCGCCGAGGCTGCACAGGAGGTCATCGAGGATACGGCTGAAGAAGAGCAGCCCGCAGAGCAGACTGCACAGTGATATAGCGCAGCGGAGCCGCCCTTGGGCGGCTCTTTTTTACACAGAGGGGTAAGAAGAACAATGAAATGTACGATCTTACATGAAGGTAAGGGACGGATGCGGGTACACGTCTGCGCCGTGCGCATGACGCTGCACCGGGCAGATGTGCTGGAAGCCTACCTGAACGGGCAGGATAACATCCAGAAAGCCACCGTCTACGAGCGCACCGGAGATGTGGTGCTGACCTACCGGGGCAGCCGGAAGGACGCTGCCGCCCTGCTGGCGGCCTACCGCTTTGACAACGAAGAATTAGAGGTGCTGGTCACCTCCCACGACAGCCGGAAGATCAATCAGGAATATCAGGAAAAGATGGTCAGCCTTGTGGCGGGCCGGGTGTTCCGCAAGGTGTTCCTGCCCGCGCCCATCGCGGCGGCGTATACGGTGTGGCGCTCCATCGCCTTTGTCTGGAAGGGGATCCGCTGCCTGCTGCACCGCAAGCTGGAAGTAGAGGTGCTGGATGCGCTCAGCATCACCGCCTCCCTCCTGCGGGGGGATTACAGCACCGCAGGTTCGGTGATGTTCCTGCTGACGGTGGGCAGCCTGCTGGAAGAGTGGACGCGGAAAAAGAGTTTGGACGACCTTGCCCGCAGCATGGCGCTGAACGTGGATAAGGTCTGGGTGCGCACCCCGCAGGGCGAGGTGCTGGTGCCGTTGACCCGCGTCCACGCCGGGGATGAGGTAGTGGTGCGCTCCGGCAATATGATCCCGTTGGACGGCACGGTGCTGGAGGGCGAGGCCATGGTGAACCAGGCCGCCCTGACCGGCGAGTCCATGCCGGTGCGCAAGACCACCGGTGCCACTGTCTACGCCGGAACGGTGGTGGAAGAGGGCGAGTGCGTTCTTGTGGCCAAGGCAGAGGGCGGTGCCAACCGCTACGATAAGATCGTGGCCATGATCGAGGAATCGGAAAAGCTCAAGTCCGGTACCGAGAACCGGGCTTTGCAGCTGGCTGACCGTCTGGTGCCGTGGTGCCTTGCCGGTACGGTGGCTACCTACGCCTTTACCCGCAACGTCACCCGCGCCATCTCCATTTTGATGGTGGATTTCTCCTGTGCGCTGAAGCTTTCCATGCCGCTGGCGGTGCTCTCTGCCATGAGGGAGTGTGGGGAATACCACATCACCGTAAAGGGCGGCAAGTATCTGGAAGCGCTGGCAAAGGCGGACACCATCGTGTTCGATAAGACCGGCACCCTCACCCACGCCACCCCGCAGGTGGTGCAGGTGGTGCCCTTCTCCGGCTGCGGGGAGCAGGAGGTATTGCAGCTTGCTGCCTGTCTGGAAGAGCATTTCCCCCATTCCATGGCAAACGCTGTCGTCCGCGCCGCCAGGGAGCGGGGCATCTCCCACGAAGAGATGCACTCCGAGGTGGAGTATATCGTGGCGCACGGCATTGCCAGCCGGGTGGGCGGCACGCGGGTGGTCATTGGCAGCGCCCACTTCATTTTTGAGGACGAGGGCTGCACCATCCCGGCAGGGGAACAGGCAAAGTTCGATGCGCTGGACCCCCAGTATTCCCACCTGTATCTGGCAGCTTCCGGGGTGCTGGCGGGGGTCATCTGCATCGCAGACCCCCTGCGCCCGGAGGCGGCACAGGTGCTGCATAAGCTCCGGAGACTGGGCATCACCCAGACCGTCATGATGACCGGCGACAGCGACCGCACCGCCCGCGCCATTGCGGCGCAGGTGGGGGTAGACCGCTGCTTTGCAGAGGTGCTGCCGGAGGATAAAGCCGCCTTTGTCCGCGACGCCAAAGCCGAAGGACATACGGTGGTGATGATCGGCGACGGCATCAACGATTCTCCTGCCTTGTCGGCGGCAGATATCGGCATCGCCATCCATTCCGGAGCCGCCATCGCCCGGGAGATCGCAGATGTGACCATCCGCGCCGACAGTCTGGAAGAGCTGGTGACCCTGAAAGCCATTGCCAACGCCCTGCAAAAGCGGGTGGGCAGCAATTACCGGTTCGTCCTCAGCTTCAACTCCGCGCTCATCCTTCTGGGCGCACTGGGCATCCTGCCCCCGGCTACCAGCGCAATGCTGCATAACCTTTCCACCCTTGGCATCAGCCTGCGCAGCATGACAGACCTGCTGGAGCAGAAGCCTTTACCGTGAAAATGGAACGCCGGAGCGTCCGCAGACGCTCCGGCGTACCGAAATTATAAATAGCTTTTCCGCTGAAAATGCCCAGAGCATAGCGGAGGGCATTCAAAATCGTCTTAGCCAAAAGGGAGGCGCTGCACGATAGTGTGCGGCGGCCTCCCTTTTTTGTTTCAGATAAACCGGCAGAAGCCCAGCCAGCAGCCCAGCAGGAAGAAGAGCAGCGCCTTTGCCAGCACCGGCAGCCACGGGTGCTGGCAAAGAGCCAAATCCCACCGGTGGATGTTCTGCTTGGGGCAGGTGCCCGCGCAGGCTTCACAGGCGATGCACTCCCCGCTGCGCAGGCTGCTTTCCTCCAGCTTCAGGCACACCGGGCACTGCTGCTTGCAGGCATTGCAGCCCGGGATGCAGCCCTCGCTCTGCCGGTGCAGCCGTGCAAAGGGCAGCACCGGCAGCAGGGCGAACACCGCACCCATGGGGCAGAGGAACTGACAAAAGAACCGGGGCTGCACTGCCATGCCCAGCAAAATAAGCACAAGCAGCGCGATGCCTACGCCGAAGCCCTCCGGCGGCAGACGCAGAGCCGTCAGGCGGGAAAACACCTCCCACGGGCTTGCGCCGGTCAGCAGCTTTTCCTGCCGGGTCACATACAGCGCCACCAGCCCTGCCAGCAGCAGATATTTGAACTTCTGTCCCCAAAGTACCGCCCGCTCCGGCAGACGGAGCGGCTTTTTGCGGTGGAACAGCTTTTTCTGGAAAAGCCCGGACAGTGCCCAGACGGCATCGCCCAAGCTGCCAAAGGCGCAGGCGTACCCGCAGAAAAACCTGTCGAACAGCAACGTGAAGCCGCACAGCCCCAGCAGGGAAAGCGTGAAGCTGTCCGCCGAGAGCACCTCGCCTACACCGATGTGCAGGAAGAGCTGCTTTACCCCGGAAAACCCGGCCACGAATGCGCCCGGCATGGACACAAAGAAGAACAGCTGCACCCCGGCGCGCAGCCATGTACGGCGCTTTTTGTCCCGCTGACGCTGCTGCGCCGCCGTCAAAGGCTTTGCTTGTGTTTTTTCCATCATCCTGCCGCCTTTCCCAGTGCGTCCTCTACTGCACCGATAAGACCTTCTGCCGTAAGGGTAGCGCCGGAAACGGTATCCACCTCGGCAGACTGCACTGCCAGCATCTCGTCCAGCAAAGGCAGCGCCTGTTTATAGTAGGGCTTGTCCTCACCGGAAGCGTCCAGCACCGCAATATCGGTCATTTTTCCGCTTTGGATGGTTACCGACACCCGGATGACATCGCCGAAACCAAAGGCGCTGCCCTCATAGGTGCCGTCCCGGTAGCCGCTCTGGCTCTGCTCTGCCTGCGCTGCGCTCTGCGCCTGCAAAACGGAAGCATTGTAGGCTTCCACTTCGGCAATCTCCTGCTTGCGCTGGCTTACCGCCGCAGCCCGGACTAATGCTACCTGCTGGTATTGCCACAGGATACCCAGAATCAGCAGCAGATTCACCGCCCGGAGGAGAAAATTCTTGTATTTCATTCCGCTGCTCCTTCCGTTTCAGGTTCGGTTTCGGTCTCTTCGGGCGGCAGCGCCGCCTCGGATGCCGGCAGCACTTCCTCAGAAGATACCGGTTCCGGTTCAGAGGATGCCGGTGCATCTGCCGGGAAAAGCTGCTGCCACACTTCCTTGAACCACGCGGAAACAGCGCTCTTTCCCTCCGGCTGCACCACCTCCACGGTGGGCGCAGTGACCGGCGTTTCCTCGGGTTCTGCCGCTTCGGACGGCGCGGCTTCTTCTACCACTTCTTCCGGGACTGCCTGCTCCGGGTCGGTTTCCTCTGCCGGGGCGACAGCGGCCTTTGCCAATGCCAGCTTGACCGCGTTCAGGATGCCGGTGGAGGAGTAGGTCGCACCGGAAACGGCATCCACATTGGGGCTTTGCCCCTCCAGAATGGCGGGGATGACCCGCTTTGCCCGGGAAAGATATTCCTCCTCGTCCTCGGCGCTCAGAACCGTGATATCGGTGATCTTATCCTCTGCCACCGTGACCTGCACTGTAATTTTGCCCTCAAAGCCTATGGCTTCGGCGGTGTAGATGCCGTCAAGGTAGGTGGAGGGTGCTGTAAATTCCTCCACCACCAGCGGTACGGCAGGCTTCGGCTGCGGCGGCAGGGGATTATTCACCACCTCGCCGGTCAGGGCGTTCTGCACCGCGCCCAGAATGCCCCGGCTGGTGTAGGTGGCTTCGGAAACAGCATCCACCTCCCAGCTCTGGGCATCCACTACGGTGGTCAAAAGCCGCGTGGCGCGCCGCAGAAACTGCTTTGTCTCGTGGGAAGCGTCCAGAATCTCCACCTCCGTGATGCTGCCGTTTTCCATGGTCACCTGCACCTGGACGGCACCGCCGTAGCCCCGAGAAGAGCCGACGTATACGCCGTCGGCATAGGGCAACTTGGGCAGGGCTTCTTCCTCCGCTTCAACGGAAGCGGCTTCCGCCGGCTGCTCCACCACGGCTGTCAGTTTTTCCGGCACGGCAGCCAGCACTGGCACGGTGCGGGGCAGGGCAAAAAGCACCGTTGCCGCTGCCGCCACCGCTGGGAGCAGCTGCACCAGCGGCAGCAGTGTGTTGCATCGTTTTTTGTTCATTCCAACTCCTCCTGACACGGAAAAGCAAGGCCGCCTGCATAAAGCGACCTTGCTTTTTTAGTGTTCTGTTTTTGCCGGATCAGGCAGCTTTCAGGTTCTGCACGGCATCGGTCAGGTGGGTCACCTGCTCCAGTGCAGCGGCCTTATACAGGGTCTCGCGGCTCAGCAGCTCCACGCTCTCGGCCAGCTCGGTCTCCAGATTGGCATAGCTGTCGGCGGTGTAAGCGGCCTTTGCCTTGCTCTGTGCCTCAGTGACCACAGCCTGCAGGGCGGCGCGGTCGGCATCGCTTGCCAGCTCGTGCTTGGCAAGGTTCTCGGCAGTGGTCTGGAACTTGACCACCGTGTCAGCGTAGCCCAGTGCACGGATGGTGATGGTCCAGTAGCCGGTGCCGTCAGTGCCCTCCGGCAGCTGGCAGCGGGCGGAGTCGCTCAGACCCAGCTGGATGCCCATGGACTTGTGCATCCAGTTGTCGGCTGCAAACTTGGTGCCGTAGGAGGCCTTGGCGTGGGTGTAGGTGCTGTCGTTGCCGTAGTAGGTCCACACCACAGACTGCATCCGGGAGCCCAGCTCGCCGTAGTTGCCGTTCAGGTCCACACGGATGAACTCGCCAAAGCTGCCCACGTCGCTGCCGCTGCGCAGATTCACTGTAAGGCCCTCGGCAGCCTTCTGGGCGGCTTCTGCCACGCCGGAGCCGGTGCCGGTGTGCGCGGCAGAGAAGGTGTAGCCGTCGCCGCTCTTGGTTGCGTACTTCAGGCCGTTGGTGTTTTTGTCCACCGCAGCCGTCAGGGTGTAGGCGGTCAGGTTCTTTTCAGAGTAGCCGCCCACCAGCTGACCGCCGTTTTCCACCACAGTGTACTTGGAGCAGAAATCTGCAAGGTCGCTGGTAGCTACGCGCACAGGCACATACTTGGTGCCCAGCACCTCGTAATGGTCCATCTGCACGGTGGAGCCATCGGCCTTGGTAATGGTGCCGCGGTTCCAGCCTACGGTGGTGCCATCGGCCAGATAGATGGTCTTGCCATCGTCCGACCAGTGAGAAACGGTGTAGCTGCTGCCGTCCTTGGCGTAGATCACGGCAGTGCTCTGGAAGCTGCCGCGGTGCAGACCGTGGTTGACGGTTGCGCGGGAGACCGCGTCAAATGCGCCAAGGTCCTGCTCTTCGTGGCTGTCCAGCTGCGCAGAGGCGGCAGTGCTGCCGGCGGCGTAGACCTTCTCGTTTGCCCAATACTCGTCCCAAGTCAGGGCAGCATAAAGATAGGTGTACTTCTTGCCCAGCAGAAAATCGAAAAAGCTGTTTTCCTCCTCGGCAGGGGCTGCTGCAAAGGCAGTGGCGGTCAGCAGGCTGAACGCCATAGCCGCCGACAGCAGCAGGGAAAGAAATTTCTTGGTTCTCATGAAAAAACGCTCCTTTCATCACAATGACAGAAAAGCACTGCCATATAGTTAGCTGGACCTAACATTGCGCGCAAAGAAAAACCTGCGGGGCAAAGCCCCTCAGATGGTTAGTGTAAGCTAATTGACGAAAATTAAGATAACACGCATACAAAGGGATGTCAAGAAAAAGCAGGTATGTTTATTCAAACAAACTTTTTGGGGCGGGACAGGGAAAAGCAGTTGCGGCACGTCATCTGTAGAGCAGTGCTTTGGCGGCTTGTACTCTGCCCCCCTGCGGGCAAAAGAAAAAGCGACAACCCGTGCAGGTGGGTCATCGCTTTTCTCGTCCCTTGCGGGACAGGCAGGGTAAATGATAAGAAGGTAAATGAAGAAAATAGCAAGGTAAAAACAAAGGCGCATACGGAGCCGAAGTTGCCGCTCCAAAGAGAAGATGTATCCAAGCTTCGCTTTTGTTGGATACAACATACCACTTTGGAACAGAAATTGCAAGAGGTTTTTTAAAATTTCTCCCCAAAAATACGCGGGAAATCGCATTTTTGTAGAAACGCACAAATTTTATGAAAAGTTCCCGGCAAACTGACGAACAAGCATAAAACAGAATGGCAGTCGGAAAACCGCACAGGGACACCTTTATAAAACCGGCAGGCAATGGAATCAACTTTTGCAGCCTGTCCGGAGCAAAAGCCTTCACCCTTTGGGGGAAGCCTTTATTCGGAAAGCGGTTTTTCGCGGGATGTAGCCTGCACCGCTTTACAAGCAGCCGGTGGTGTGTTAAGATGGACACATCTGCTGCAACCGGAAGAATGCACGCGCCGGGCAGCGGTGGCGTACCGGAAAAGCACCCGGCGCCGGGAGGGGAGAAACGGATGACAAAGCTACTGCATGGCAATGAAAAAAGCAGACTGACCGGTGGGCGGGAGCCGCTGTTCAGCCAGAAGGAACTGCTGGTACTGGCCATCCCGCTGCTGGTGGAGCAGCTGCTGGAAGTGACGGTGGGCATGGCCGACACCATGATGGTGTCCCGCTGCGGCGAGGCAGCCATCTCCGGCGTCAGTCTGGTGGATATGATCAATAACCTTATCATCGTGCTGTTTGCGGCGCTGGCCACCGGCGGCGCGGTGGTGGTAAGCCAGTATCTGGGCGCAAAAGAGCGCGGGAATGCCGACAAAAGCGCCGGTCAGCTGCTGCTGCTCAGCGGTTTGTCCGGTGTGGTGATCGGCGCGGTATGCTTTGTGCTGGCCCGCCCTATGATCCGGTTGTTCTACGGCTCTATTGATACCGATGTGCTGGACGCGGGCGTGAAGTATTTGCAGATCATCGCCCTCAGCTACCCGTTTCTGGCGCTGTACAACGGCGGTGCGGCACTGTTCCGCAGCATCGGCAACTCCAAAATCTCCATGCAGATCAGCTTTCTGATGAACATCATCAACATCGTGGGCAATGCGGTGTGCATCTTCGGCTTCAAAATGGGCGTGGACGGCGTAGCATGGCCCAGTGTGGTGTCCCGCGTGGTGGCTGCGGCGCTGATCCTGCGCAAGTGCTACCGGGAGGATGCGGTGCTTACCGTGCCCAAGACCCTGCGGCTGGACGGCGGCATGGCAAAGCGCATTCTGGGGATCGGTATCCCCTCGGCCTTTGAGAATAGCCTGTTCGAGGCCGGGCGCATTCTGGTGGTGAGCATGATCTCCACCTTCGGCACGGTGCAGATCGCAGCCAACGCCGTGGCCAACAATCTGGACGGCATGGGCGTCATCCCGGGCAAGGCCATCAGTCTTGCCATGATCACGGTGGTGGGGCGCTGCATCGGTGCCGGCGACCACGAGCAGACCGTTTACTACACCCGCAAACTGCTGCTGTGGGCTTACATTACCATGGGGCTTTCCAACGGGGCAATCCTGCTGTTCCTCCGGCAGCTGGTGGGCATCTACGCCCTTTCCGGCGAGACCATGGAGCTGGCCATTACGCTGGTCACCATCCATGCGGGCTGCGCCATCATCTTCTGGCCGCTGTCCTTCGTGCTGCCCAACGCCCTGCGCGCGGCAAACGACGTGAAATTTACCATGATCGTGTCCATCCTCAGCATGGCCGTGTGGCGGCTGGGCTTCAGCTATCTGCTGTGCGTGCGCATGGGCTGGGGCGCTGTGGGCGTGTGGGTGGCTATGGTCATCGACTGGACCTGCCGCGTGACCTGCTTTGTGCTGCGCTTCCGCAGCGGCGCATGGAAAACAAAATATCAGGCATAACAATAAGGAGAAAAGCATGAAACTGATCAGCTGGAACGTGAACGGCCTGCGCGCCTGCCTGACCCACGGCTTTGCCGAGAGCTTTGCCGCGCTGGACGCGGACATCTTCTCGGTGCAGGAGACTAAGATGCAGCCGGGACAGGCGGATTTTGCGCCGGAGGGCTACACCGAATATACCTACTCTGCCGAGAAAAAGGGATACTCCGGCACAGCCTGCTGGTGCAAAACGGCACCGCTGGCGGTGACCACCGGCATCGGGCTGGAACAGCACGACCACGAGGGACGAGTGCTGACGCTGGAATACCCCGGCTTTTATCTGGTAAACTGCTACACCCCCAACAGTCAGGATGGGCTGAAGCGGCTGGACTACCGCATGGAGTGGGAGGACGCCTTCCGGGCGTACCTGCTGGCACTGGACGCAAAAAAGCCGGTGATCCTGTGCGGCGATCTGAACGTAGCGCACACCGAGATGGATATCAAAAACGCCAAGACCAACCGCATGAGCGCAGGCTTTACCGATCAGGAGCGCGCCAAGATGACCGAGCTGCTGGCGGCGGGTTTTGCGGACAGCTTCCGGGTGGTGCACCCGGACGAGGTGAAGTACAGCTGGTGGAGCTACCGCTTCCACGCGCGGGAAAAGAACGCGGGCTGGCGCATCGACTATTTTATCGTTTCCCGGCGCATTGCAGACCGCATCCGCGCCGCCGAGATCCACAACGAGATCTTTGGCTCCGACCATTGCCCGGTGGAGCTGCAGATCGACCTGTAATATAAGGAGAAGCCAATGCTGAAAAATTATCTTCTGATCTTCCTTATCTCCATGGTGCCCATTATTGAGCTGCGCGGAGCTATCCCCATCGGGCTGGGCATGGGGCTGCCGGTGCTGCCCACCTACCTTTTGTGCGTACTGGGCAATATGATCCCGGTGCCCTTCATCTACCTGTTCGCCCGCAAGTTCCTCATTTGGGGCTACCACAAGCCCCTTATCGGCCCCATCTGCCGCTTTTGCATCAACAAGGGCGAAAAGGGCGGCCGCGCACTGGAGGCCAAGGCCGGCAAGGGCATGACCGTGGCGTTGCTGCTGTTCGTGGGCATCCCGCTGCCGGGCACCGGTGCGTGGACGGGCACGCTGGCAGCCTCCATTCTGGATATGAAATTCAAGGACGTGTTGATCGCCTGCATGGGCGGTGTGCTGCTGGCGGGCATCATCATGGGCTTGGCAAGCGCCGGGCTGCTGGGTGCGCTCAGCGGGCTGTTTGCGGCAGGCTGACAAAACGCGGACGCTTTTGTCGTGAAAAATGCCGGTAGCTTTTCCGCCCGGAGTGTGTTAAACTGGGTAACAGTTGTGTAAAGACAGGGATCTGCTCCCGGTCAGAAAGGACGTTATAGAACATGGATCAGGCACTGAATCAGAAAATTGACGCATACATTGCGGAAAACAAGGAGCAGCTGCTGCAGGACATTGCAGCGCTGGTCGCCATCGACAGCGTGGAGGGCACCCCGGAGGAGGGTGCACCCTTCGGCGCAGGCCCTCGGGCCGCGCTGGACAAGACGCTGGAACTGGCAGCAGGCATGGGCTTTGCCACCCGCAACTGCGAAAACTACATCGGCTATGCCGAGCTGGCCGGTGCGGACCCGGAAAAATATCTGGCCACCATCTGCCATGTGGACGTTGTGCCCGTGGGCAACGGCTGGACGGCAGACCCCTTTAAGATGCGCATTCAGGACGGCTGGCTGCTGGGCCGCGGCGTTTCGGACGATAAGGGCCCGATGATCGTTACTCTGTACGCGCTGAAGTTCCTCAAGGAGCAGGGCTACCAGCTGCGCTACCCCATCCGTGCCATTGTGGGCGACAACGAGGAGACCCACATGAACGATGTGAAGTACTATCTGGAGAACTATCCTGCCCCGGTGTTCTGCTTTACCCCGGATGCGGAGTTCCCAGTGTGCAACGGCGAAAAGGGCCACTTCGGCGGCAAGATCGTCAGCCCGGTGTGTAACGGTGTCATTGCAGAGTTTGAGGGCGGTGTTGCCAACAACGCGGTGCCGGACCGCGCCAGCGCACTGGTCAAGACCGATATCCGCAAGCTGAAGAACGCCCCCAACATCACGCTGGAACCGGAAGGGGACGGCGTGCGGGTGCGCGGCTGGGGCAAATCCGGCCACGCCGCCATGCCGGAGGGCACGGTGAACGCCATCGGTCTGGTGGCGGATTATCTGCTGGACAACGACCTGTGCAACGATGCCGAGCGCGCTTATCTGGAAGCACTGCGCAAACTGCACAGCTCCACCGCAGGCACCGGCCTTGGCATCGACTGCGCCGACGGCCCCTTCGGCCCGCTGACCATCATCGGCGGCCGCATCTATATGGAGGACGGCAAGCTGGTGCAGACCATCGACAGCCGCTTCCCCACCTGCACCAACGGCGAAAAGCTGACCGCACAAATCACCGCTGCGCTGGGCGAGGGCGCAAAGCTGGAGGATGTGGATGCTGCCGAGCCGTTCTACATCGAGGCCGACAGCCCCGCCATCCGCGCCTGCATCGACACCTACAACGAGGTGACCGGCGAGAATGCCACCCCCTTCACCATGGGCGGCGGCACCTATGCCCGCCACTTCCCCTATGCTGTCAGCTTCGGCCCGGAGCATGAGGATGTGAAGCTGCCGGAGTTCGGCGGTCCGATGCACGGTGCCAACGAGGCAGCTCCCATCGACAAGCTGCTGGAGGCCGTCAAGATCTACATTCTGGCGCTGCTGCGGCTGGAAGAGATCGACTTCTGAGGTACGGCATGAACGTGCTTGTCATTGACGGGCAGGGCGGGGGACTGGGCCGCCAGCTGGTGGCCGCCCTCAGCGCCCAGTGCCCGGATATCCGGCTGGTGGCCGTGGGCACCAACAGCGTTGCCGCGCAGGCCATGCACAAGGCCGGGGCGCAGCGCGCCGCCACCGGTGAGAATGCCGTGGTGGTGAACTGCCGCAATGCGGATATCATCGTGGGGCCCATCGGCATCGTCATTGCAGATGCGCTGCTGGGAGAGATCACCCCCGCCATGGCCACGGCAGTGTGCCAGAGCAGCGCCACCCGGGTGCTGATCCCGGTGAACCATTGCGACAACTACATCGTCGGCGTGCCGGAACAGCCCATCGGTGATCTGGTGACCGCTGCAGTGCAGAAGGTGACCGACCTGTGCGGCGGCAGCTCCTGCTGACCTTAGAAAACTGAAACGACAACACCCGCCGGGTGGCTTCTGCAGCAGCAGAAGGCCCGGCGGG
>OHMA01000648.1_pt1 | contig 18219 bp, 12 predicted proteins | sample 1569171 | NCBI WGS metagenome assembly OHMA01 (sample SAMEA3879580, study PRJEB24766) | human gut metagenome | biome: human-associated habitat; feature: feces | place: USA | collected 1985/1987
TCCCCTGCTCCCGTAGCGTGGGCAGCATCTGCGCAAGCTGACGGGCGACATCTTCCTCAGTGGCGCGCAACGGGAAGCTAACCCCTACCGCCTGCACCGCGCGGTCAGCCTGCGGCCACTCACTGTCGCACAGTTTCCATAACCAGACCGGGGCGGCATAGCCCAGCAGTTCGCTGATTTTTTCCAGCCCGTGCAGGTCGCTCTCGCTTATCTGCGGCGTCAGGGTGAGAGACGACGGCATCACCCGCACAATCCCATCCAGAGGACGACCGCGGCGCAGCTTGCGCAGCGCGATGTATTTTTCTCGGTCAGGCTCCGATGCAAGGCTGCCGCCGTAAATCAGCACGGTGCGGTTGCCTTCAAGCCAGTGCTGCTGACGCAGGCCAGGCACCAGTTGTTCGATTGCCGCCTCGTCGCCGGTGACTAAAAGCAGGCGGACTTTGCGCCGCCAGTGAATTCCAATTCGGGTTCGCAGATGGTCACGAATCCTGGCACACATCACCACTGCTGGAGAAACAGAGATGTTTTCACTCTCATCTTTTCTCTTATTGTCATCACCACGAGTGACATCCAGGAGCGCCTCAAACTCCTTTTTACCGGCACTGCGAGCTGTCCACAGGAGCATAACTAACATGATAAAGATACATCCGGTAATGCAGCACCCACCAATAAGCCAGTAATTCTGCTGCTGACTATCGCCCTCAAGTCCGGCCATGTCAGGATGTTTCCAGACGATAAATGTCATTGCAGCCAAGATTAAAAAGAGAATGAATACGACTGAAAGATAGCGACCTTCCGTAGTTTTCGGTGCTAAAAGTAACTTCACAGATCCATCTCCTGTCTTGAAGCTATCGGGGTAATAAGCGTGCTCCATAGCACTTTCTGAGTGGTATCCCCGCAGATAATCATCTGCGGGGATTGTGTTTGTCGGGCGATTTCAGTGGCGGCAGCAATAGCCAGCCAGGGTGCAGCGGCTCCAGCATTCCCCATGGATATATCGAGTGAAATGACAGCCTCATCTTTTACGCACTGCGCAGGATGTGCATTCTGACATCCAATCGCTTCTGCACGTTGCTCACCTGTCATTCCAGCGAGCCATAAATTTTTCACCATACTTTCTTTTAGCGGGACGTTCCAGGCGGCCATCCTCATCCCTTCGCTAAGTTCACCTGAGGGAGCAGCATCTGGCCGGTGTAGTAATGCGAGGGGGTCAAGCGCCTCTTGCGTTAGGCGGTTGCCAAGAAGTAGAGCAACAGCCGCTTCAGCAGTATTGTTTGTAACAACCGGATCAATCTGGAGGCCAACGATCAATAACATTGCTTTATCTTTAATACGTTCATTTAACCAGCGGTCAATTACACTAAGACCACGCCCTTCAACGTGTTCAACAGGAAAAGTGATATTGTTCTTTTGCCATGCCTCATCCCAGTAATGGCGAATGTTCTCCAAAGGCAGCGATGTTGTTACATCAAAAACTACTACTAGTGGGCATTTATCAGGGATTTGTGTAAAAGGAATATCTGCAATCATCTGCGAAAAAATATTCATTATCACGAATTCCATAGAATCCTGCGGGCTGGAAGAAATTTGGCTCATTCTGGCGCTTTCATTACCATCCCGGCCGACCTGTGAAACAATAATGCTGTCGTTGTTTTGCATAGCAATAGCGGTATCTTTCTGAGCAACTGATGAGTGGCCGGTAATAAATGTTGCACTCAGCACTTGTAATGCACGCCGTGCCTTACGGGTTTCTCGAAGAATCCACTGTTCTCGCTGTTTGTCAAAAGCGTTTGCTTTGCTATCCTGTAAAGACCAAACAAGCAGACGAGAAGAAAGCAAGACACTCCACAAAGCAACAGGAAAACCTAAAGCTAATCTCCAGAAGTACAGATTTTCAACATAATGCCCAAATATACGCATTATGGTAATACTGACTGAAAGCATGACAACCAGAGCAACAAGCCAACGAGAAAATTTCAGAGGCTTAGGTCTGGGGTAGCGTTCTGGCAAATGTTTAAGTGTATATGGCATTAATTTCCTCATATTACAGGATGGCTAAATTAGCTCGATATGCAGGCGAAACAAAAACTCACCACATTATATTTCTTTCATTAGCAAACTCACACTTAAACATACGACCATCCTTTTTGGTAAAAAACAGAAATCAACGTGCTAGTTTACTTTTGTCGTTGAAGTGGCCTTCCATTTTTTTCAGCATGTAATTTAACAGAGACTTGTTTTTTTAATTATAATCAGGAATCGGAGGGTTTTCTCCACCCCACCTACCGTTTTCAACCATGATATTCTCTTCCCCTCGTAGTGCATATTTCAATCCATTTTATACGCGAAATAGTTGACAGTAACTGGGTCTATCCCACCAATACATCCAATTTATAAGCAAATAAAACAGTGCCTTCGTCATTGGTAAAGCTACTGTTTATTTCAACTGATTCTTTTACCCCCCATTCAGATTAATATCCATTTCACAGTCAATAATATAATCATTTGAAATGCAATCATCCTTACCCTTTGCCACCTGTTTTACAGATAAATACTCTGCAGTATTATTCTGGTTGATTTCCTTTTTCATCACCAGTAAATGCTTACCAGAATTACCTTCCCACTTTGTAGAAAAGATTGGATTTTTAGTAAAAATAGAGTTTATTGGCTACAAAATAATATGCAACACAACCTAAAAAGCAGCAAGAGCGCTGAATAATGATTAATCAACAACACCTTTAATTTAGAGCGAGATGCTTACATCAATACTCACAAGCTATTTTTGCAGCATAAATTTATTGGCAGCTTTGCAAGCCAAAGTTCCGTCGGGAAGAGAATCAAACAAAGAGGTAAAGTTATATAGAACTGTATTCCCATTAACTTTCTTAAATTCAATAAAATACCCATAAGCACCATCATCATCACATTTTTTCTAATAGACTCTGGTAGAGCAAAAGATACATTCCATACACACACTTTTTCATTTGGGAAAACTGCCGATGTGTTAACAGGATACTTTGATTTTTTGTCCACTCCCCAGCCATAGTAAACCTCAGATACATTGACAATGTGTACTGTATTTATTTTTGATAAGTAAATCACTTTCAACATAACGCCACATTTCTTTTGAAGACATTTCAATCAACAACTTCTTATTATTTTTTTAAAAACCTGTCTTAGAGAATCTATATTTGAGTTATCCATACACTCTTCTGCCAGTACACATGAGCTGTAACCAAGTAACAATGCTAAAACATAATAATACTTCACATCACCTCCAGTATTAAATTTTTTTTATCACCTTGTTCTTCCATCCTCTTTCGAGAGTAGATTGGCTCCAAGGCTTTCACGCAACTCTGCAATATTAGAAATCGCTGCTTCTCTCGAGCCCGAATTTATTATTTTTTGTGCATAAGAATAATATGAATTAGGTACATAGAACCTGACCCTGGCCCAAAATCAGTGCAGTGCTAAATCAGAGATCTTCGTCTTTCCGGAGATTTCGGATGAATTCAGCCGGAGTCATGTCATTTAATGATGAATGCGTTCTCTCATGATTATATTCCCTGCGCCAGTTGTCGAGTTTGTCCTGCGCATCTTCCAGCGAGAGAAACCAGTGAATGTTCAGGCATTCATCCCGCAGACTGCCGTTAAATGATTCAATAAACGGGTTATCCGTTGGTTTTCCGGGGCGGGAGAAGTCCATTGTAACACCGTGCTGATACGCCCATTTATCCAGACTTTTCGAGATAAACTCGCTGCCGTTATCTGTCTGAATACGTACCGGCAGACGCTTGCCCAGCACCCGCAACCTTTCCATCACACCGACCACATACTCACCTTTCAGCGACTTTCCGGCATGGATCGCCACACACTCCCGACTAAAATTATCCACTACAGTCAGCGCCCGGAAACGTCGTCCGTTAAACAGGTTATCCGACACGAAATCCATACTCCAGCACTGATCGACTCCGCTCAGGACCGGACGTTGCTGACGATGTGCTGCACTGACATGCCTGCGGGGGCGCTTTTTGCGCAGGTTGAGGCCTTCCAGACAGTAAATCCGGTGTGTTTTCTTGTGGTTAACAGGCCAGCCTTCCCGCCGCAGCTGAATATGAATACGCGGGCAACCGTAGCGGATCCGGGTTTCCGCTATTTCCCGGATACGCAGGGTTATCGCCCGATCATCCCGCCGGCTCTGCCAGTGGTAAACGGTTCTGCTCTGCATCAGCAGTCCGCATCCCCGTCGGACACTGATACGGTAAGCCTCCCGCAGAAAATGCACCGCCTGACGTTTCTGAGCCGGCCTCAGAACTTTTTTTGATAACTTCCTGCAGCATCACCTTGTCCAGACTTAAATCAGCCACCAGACGTTTCAGACGCTGATTCTCTTCCTCAAGCTGGCGCAGGCGGCGCAGTTTTGTCACGCCCATGCCGCCAAACTTTTTCTTCCAGTTGTAAAATGTGGCTTCAGAAATGCCCATCTTTCGGCAGACTTCCCCGTCGCGGGTGCCGGTTTCGGCCTGTTTCAGAGCAAACGCAATCTGTTCTTCGGTATAGCGGGTCTTTTTCATGGCGATGTGCCTCTCTGTGAGATGGAAGAAAGACCGGAGACTTCAGTTTAGCCTGACACTGTTTTCAGGGAGGAGATCAAAGGTTAAGCGGGATACTTACAGAGAACATTTCCCCAGCAATGGCACTTGAAAAACACAGCATACATATGATTAATGAAAAGTATCTAAACAAAGCTACTGACCTCAATATCATTAAGGACTGGAAGGGAGTATCTTTGATCTTATAGACTGGCAAATGGACCTTCCTAAAAGCTTATAGCTAATAATTCCATCAACATTCAACTCATTCGTAAAGATATGCCCAGGGGCTTTTGAGTCGAACGTATAAATAAATAACTTATTATCTTTCATTGCATAAAAAAGAACTCCATCGAAACCAGAAACTTGATCATCAGAGTAAGATGATAATATTTTGGCAATCTGAGTTCTGGATGATAAATCTGTTATGGATTTTATTAGTATATTGTCATCAATACCTTTTGGGAGCGTATTCAAATATACGTTATCAATATAAGGGGTATAATCATTTTGATCGCACGAAGGAGTGTGAGGATTGTCCACACCGTAATAATTTCTAAAAAAGCCATCAAGGACATATTTATAATCATTTGCAGAAGGCAATGCCTTTACAAGTAAGGATATTCCTCCGGGATCACCTGCTATCACTCTCAATGACAACAACAGTAACATACTTATAGCTATAAATTTTTTCATCGACCGCCACCTTCATCTTTCACAGATTTAGTTTTGCTATCAAATCCGAAAAAATTATTGATTTTACTGAGGGTTGATAATCCATGCTTATCCTCATGAGAAAGTATGATTGGGATCAATTGCTAATGATTCACGAGAAAATTTTTTGCGCTGATAGTAAATAGCCATTTGAAAAAGCATCATTTCATATTGATAAGCTCCCCCCCCAATTCATCAAGTGTTTTCTCTCCCGAGAAAAGCTGTCGGCATTTACTGTCAATTACAGCATCATCTTTATCTCTTGGGAATATAATTTTCATTTTTCTTGCTATATCCCACACACCTGGGAATGAATCAACCGCACAATCCAAATCGTTTGGCGCAATATATTCTCCATTGACAGATATTTTCCCTGATATATTGAACCACCAGGGTAAAACAAGCTATTCTGATCTGGCTCAGATGAGGAATTACTCCAAAAACCTTTGCCTGACAAAAGGTTTTTATTCCCATTAAACTTAGATACTATCGCCTGATATGACCTAAAGTGAGCATCAATCACAACTAATGTCAGAACTAATTTTTTTTCAAAATTAACATCTATAATAGAAGAAATTGAATTATTAAAGTAATGAATAGAATGAATTCGAATTGACTGTCCTTTGCAATCTATAAGCTCCTTAACATCAAGATATTTATTTCCTGATGCTAAAAGCACGCCTAAATGATCACTAGTTAGAGAAATAACTCCAGCACCAGAGATTAATGAATCATTCCAATTTTCTATTTTGCATGAGTAATCCGTATTTAATTGATCATCGTGAACATTTACATATCCAGCTTTATCCTTATCTAAATGGATGCTTACACCATCGATATCAATTGTGTTGTAATATCCAGCCCAAGAATTAAGAGCAGTAGCACAAAGCATCATAAACAAAAATGAATTAGTTTTAAACTTCATCATCAATCATCTCTTTTGCTTTTTTAGTAGCTATTTTCCTTTCTGCAATTCCTTTATCTGCACCATTTATATTTTTAGTTACTTTCAAAATAATGCTGTCATCATCAGATTTCCCAATTTTGTCCTCATCCATAATTTTGAGAACTTTAGACTTAAAACAAACTATAAAAAAACCACCTGTATCAATACAGTTATATGCATTTTCTGTCACTTTCTGAGGGTTTCCTATTTTTGGTGGTTTTTTCTTCATACCGGCTGAATTTTTTTTCTTGTACTCCGGGTCATCCCACCAATATTTATCAAAGTCATTTTTTGACAACCAACCTCGATATACCCAGTAGCTTGAATATGTGTTAAGTCCAGTTAGCATTTTAAACCCTCTACCTCTGAATTTTTGTGCATCTACATCTCCACAGTTACCGTTAATCCAGCTATAGGATCCTGTGATATACCCTCCACGGGAATTGTATTTTTTCCCGGAGAAATAGTTATCCTTCTCGGCTTTAAGAGCTCCGTACCAATGACCTAACTTAGTAGTTTCATTAAATGTTGATGCTTCAACAATCACACCACCTTGCTGAACACCATCAACAATAATTTGTTGCTGGCTAGTTTCTTGCATGGACAATAAATAACCTGATTCAACTGCACCCTGCCCTAAAAAATGACAAATTCTATTTGCATCAGATAAGTTATACTTTCGCATGATTGTATTTATGTCCGCATAGTACTCTAATGTAATATTTTTAATACCTTCAAGTGCATTTTTTTTTTACTAGCATTCGCCGTCATTACTTTTTCAATTACTTCAGAGTCGAGCCAACTACATTTCCTGAAATGTCGAATAAATGATTTTGGCTCAAAATGCCACAACCGGTCAGAACTCAACGCTCCAGAATCAAAGCATAGTGCTTCCGCATGGGATTTAAACTTTGCATAATCGGCTTCCGTCATCGGTTCATGCTCTTCATTTCCCGTTTTCAGCCACGAAAAACGGATGTCGATCGTACTTTTTTCCCATTCAAATGGGAAATGACAGATTAGCTTCCCGCACTGGTTATCGAAGTCACCAACTTCGTGAAGTTTCTTGATAATAGCTGAATTACACTGGCTGTTGCTATCACTATCGTCATCTACCATCTGCCAGCCCGTCCAGTGAGGGAAATCAGCGTCACTAAACTTTTTAATACTGGAATCAGCAAGGTTGATCAGCCCTTTACCACCCGGGTAATTGACTGTCATCCATAATGGTGCGTCTGCCGGTACCAGTGTTTCATGGTCCGTGTTGATCACTCGCCCAAAGCGAAGTAATTCAAACCCGGCACTTGGGCTCTCCTTATAATTCCGCATCGCGGTTTTATAGAGATTGTATTCGTAGTCATCACCATCTGCATTAACCAGTGGTTCACCCAGCAGATCATATTTTCCGTCAGTCTGCGTATTTTTCTGACGAGTAACCATCGTGCACTTGCCTTGGGCCAGAGTCATGCTGGCATACAGAGGCACATTGCTGGTATATAGTTCAGAAAGTCCGGTGGTAGAAATGCTGTTATCTGCTGGAGCCTTGTCATAAAACTTTGTCTGCGGTGGCAGATAAAAGTGAATATCACCATAAACCGCATCGGTGCGGCCATTCTTCGAAATATCCAGCTCTCCTGTTTTCCTGCCCGTTAGCTTGCTGATGTTGTCATCATCGCAGAAAATCTGGAAATGGAAAGCATTCACTCCATCAACCATGCCTGGAAGGCCTATAGGATCCTTACGGTAAACTTTATCACCGGCTTTAACAGTTTCAGCCAGCGACTTCAGATGCATGTATAAGGAATAGAAAGCCACTTTTCCTTCATCACCGCTACCGATCTCGGTTTCATGCTTTATGAGCACATAACCATCATTACTCCCCTTTGTATTAGGTTTATCGGCGTTGATGTTGAATGGTGCTAGGTCGCGCTTGTCCGAGCTTTTGCGGAGTGAAACTACGGTACCGTCAGCTATCGCCCGCACGCTCTCAGCAGGCCTTCCAAGATGTTATTACCTGTTTATTTCTGAATATTAATCTCATATTGTTTTTCAAAATATTGCCCCGCACTAGCAACAACCCCGCCCCTAATATTAATTGTTACAATCCCTTGCAACTGAGGCTTACCTTCTATAGTAAAGTTATTATATACATATTTTGTGTAATATTTTTTTTCAGAAAATACTAATTTCAATCCAGAATTTGATGGGTGAATTTCATAACTCAGATCAACAACTGGTCCTGTACCTCCAGAGATGGTGATTGGAACATAATATTCCTGATCTATATATCCATCTGGTAACTTATTAGGCTCAAATACAAGGTGATTGCCACATCCAGTCAGAAAGAAAGAAATTACAAAAGCTCTTAGATAGTGATTCATTTTTAATTATGATATTTTTGTAAATACCATCCCCCCAAAAGTATGCTTAGAAATTCTCCTAATGTTAATGATACTCGAAGCGAGTGATCTTTAACTTCACCCCATGAAAAAAGTCTCAGCGAGACAAACTCTTCTAAACTCGTTTCGTTAGTGATTATCCAGATTAAATTCCTTCCTCAATTTTCAAAAAACTCCATCCCTAAATTACCAGGGATAAGATCTTTCGATTATTTCGTCAGGCTTTTAGGATTACGGTAAAAAAACCTGGTGTTACTTGTGCCCACCTTGACATACCCACTCTTTTAAAACCACTCGATATCACCCCTCCAAATTGTAATACCGGCGACCACATTGTCTACTTTAATATCATTAAAGACATGAGCCAAAATAAATTCAATCAACATTTATTTGATATTTTTTAGTAAACACCTGTGATTTTGAATACATAGATGCATATGTTTTTGCAACTATTTCAACGGTTATCACACCTTTTATTCTGGGCACTCCACTTATTACAAGTTCGTTAGGGCTGCTACCTTTGTTAAAGTCATTTTTTTCATTCCCCATAAAGCTTGGTTCTATATCCAGACCGGAATTATCAGGAGTTAATTTTGCTCTAAAATTACTTGAAATAAAAGAAATAACCTCTCCACTCCCCTGAAATCTCATAACCAAACCTTGCTGATAAAACGTCCCTATCTTGGCATTTTTCAACCGCCCCCCACTTGGATAAAACTCTATTTTACCTGAAGAGCAGGATGCTAAAAAAACAAACAAACAGATTAGATATTTTTTCATAAAACTATTCTAGTGATTTAAACACCACCCCTCCAAAAATGCTTCCCATTACATCTGAAAGAGCAAGATGCCTCTTAATCTAATTTTTTACTTTACCCCAAGAGAATAATTTCAATTGAACTAACTCATTTTCCTTAGTCGTTAATGAAATGACCTCACCATACTGTGTGGTTATAGGTCCATCCCAAACAATCCAATGATTCTTAGCCGTGACAGTGGAGTCAAATCCATCAAGTATACCAGCTGATATCAAAGTAACAACTCGACAACCTTTTCTAATATACTCATTGAGGGTACTTAGTTCTTTTAGATTTACGTGCGATAGCCCGACATTACTAAACTCTTTTTGATAACCAGCACTTACAAACCATTCAGTAAGCGCTCCCCATAATGTTATCCCTGAAGCCTGGTCATCAATTTCGTCATAACTCATAATGGAATTTTCGGAGTCCCTTAAAGAAGCGAGGGTTATCCAATCGATCCCCTTCACTCGTTCTCCATAAGCATCATAGAAAGCCCCCATAGGATGCCGACAACTATTGCTTGGAACTATATTTAACGCACCTATTTTAGTTTTCCCATACAACCAAAGCTCATTAACTGCTTGTTTATAAATATCAGGTCTATCCATCAACAGGCAATAAAAAAATGATGCTGGCCCACACAAACTAGTATCCCCTTGATTTGGATAACTACTGCGATTCATCCTCGAAAGGAACTGATGTTCTATCTTATTTTTATCGAAGGGATCATCAGGACTACCTACAGGATACTCTTTTGCAATAAACGCTCTTTTCTGACAGGTAATCTGCACAGTATGTATATTATCCTCACCCTTATCATTAACCGGTTTTGTCTGCGCCTTTGTCTCAAAATAACAAACATTTTCACGCTTATTTTTAGAATATGCTTGCCCTGATGCCATTTCACCAAGTGTGTACATCTTTTTCGCAGGCGAGGAAAGCACAGAAAACAACTTACCTCCGTGCTTGCGATATAAGTTCATTTCCATTATGTAGATTACAGATAACCCATCCTCTGTGTCATTCGTTTCATGAGACTGAGTTTGATAATTTGATGTTACTGGTTGTTGCGCCACTGACAGTAGTATATGTTTTTTATTACTGGCATCAGTTCTGTAAACATTCAGATCGTAAAAAAGGTCGACTGCTGAAACATTCGATTCAATCTTTGTATAAATATTATATTTAGGCATTGATGGCCTCCGGTATCATATGCAGCAGAACATCCTGTACCTGTGCAGAAGTAAACAACTTCGTATACCCCTCGCCATCACTGACACCCTCTAATACCGAGCCATCAGCCAGAAAGGCCCTGTAAGGTGTATTCAGCATCGGCATCCCATTATCATCTGTACACAGGTAGCGAATATTATGGCTGTCGTCATTTATCGCATTAGCTAAAGGTGCAATGTCAGGCTTATGCTGCGCTTTTTCCCGCCTGACGTAATACCCGGCCCTTGTTCTGTACTCACCTGCCGTCGCTGATTCAATGCCACTGGCATTGAGCGTGATATAACTTCCCCCGCCGTTTATCGTGACCCGTTTTTTCGCAATAATTTCGATACTGTCTTCCGTGCTGACAATGCTGATTTCCTTCCGGGCAAGCAGCGCCATCAGGTCATTCTGCGCCTGCATCTGTACCGGTCCCTGATTCGCTATCAGCCTGATCCCAAGCTTTCGCACAAACACGCTCAGCGCACTGCCCACCCCGATGAACAGATTTTTCACCACGCTGACATCCGCATTCTTTCCGGCCGTGGCAATCAGGTTATGCCCGGCTGAGACCTGCAGATGCTCCCCGCTGGTCAGCGCTATCCCCTCCGGCGCGCTGAGCAGCAGCACCGATTTTTTGAGGTCCGTCAGCTGCTGCTCCAGCAGGGTAATTTGCGCCTGGAGATCGGCCGGGTTCGCGGTCGCCTTCTGCGCGTCACCGGAGATGGACATCATCTGCTCCCGGGCTTCAGCCAGATTGCTGACCGCCGGCTCCATCGCCAGCACCTGCCCCTGAGCCTGCACCTGCCCGTCAGCGCTGATAAAAATACCCTTCTGTGCCCGGATAGCTCCCCAACTGTCGGTTCTCAGCTCAAAGCCTTCGCCGCGCGGCTGCTTTTCAGCATCCACCAGATGCCCGAGATTGAGCTGGCTTTTACCGCCGTACTCCGTGCTGACCTTGATATGTTCTTTCCCGCGCTCGTCGTCGAGGCGGATTTTGTTGTTGGCCGGGGTGCGCAGGACGTTACGTTTGTCATTGCGAATGGTGACGTGGTCGCCGTGCGCCGAGTCGTGCAGCACGCCCGCGATATACGGCCGGTCGGGGTTACCATCCTCAAAGCCAATCGCCACCTCCGTCCCCGCCAGCAGCGGCAGGTGCAGACCGTAGGTGTCTCCGGCATACGGCCGCGACTGGCGGACCCACAGGCTCTCGAACCCGGTTTCCCAGCGCGCCCGGTCAAACAGCATATTCACCCGGTAGCGCCCGTGTTTGTCGATATGCCCGTAGGTGTCGTTTTCCCGGGTGCTGGTCACGCGGGCCGGCAGCGTCCCGGCCATCACCGGACGCGCGCCGGGCTCAGGCCGGTAGCCGACGTCCGGGCTGTCCGGTATGCCGGCAAACTCCACCGCAAAGTCGGCATCGCGCCGGGCGTGGCTGTGCATCGCCGTGACGAGCACGCCATCAGCAAACTCCCCGGCCACCTCCTCTCCGCCGGTGACCTTCAGCACCTGTCCCGGGCAGAGCGTCGGGCAGCTGGTGGTGGCCTGCATCCGGGTCTGGCCGTTAAGATAACGCTCATGGCGAAGCCGGGCGTAAAACGCCCCGGACTCCGGCGCCGGATGGCGGTCATGGACATTCCCGGCGGTCAGGTAGTTATCTCCCCAGTGGTAAGCCTCACCAAAGGTGGTGGTCTCCCCGCGGGTGACATCCACCTGCGCGTTCATGTCCGCCGTCGCCTCGCGGTAGTTGTAGTCGCGGGTACTGACCTGCTGCTCCACGACGCGGTGGCGGCATGCCATCTCCCACACCGCGTCCACCCCGGCCGACTGCTGCCCTGACGGCGGGACCGAAGGCAACGTCAGCCCCTTCTCATAGCCCTGCTGACTGTCGCAGAACTCAGCGACGTCGATGTGCAGCCGCGTGTCGGCGGTAAACCGAAACCAGATCCCCACCTCACCCAGCAGCCGGGTGATAAAGCGCAGGTCATCCTCGCCGTACTGCATCACCTGCTCGCGGCGCGGATACGTTTTTGTCAGCGAGAACAGAAAATCCTGACCGCGCAGGCCGTGGCGCTCGCGGAGGATTTTTTCCACAATCTGCGGAACGGACTGGTCCTGGTAAATGGCGTTCTGGTGCGAGCGGTTAAGCAGCGCCAGGCGCGGCTGAAGCGTCAGCGCGTAGTGCGTTTCATCCCTGGAGGTACTGAGCCGTTCAAACCCCGTCACCACGCCCTGGATCACCCGCACGGGTTGCTGAACATTGATGCCGAAGCCCTGAGCCACCGGCGCCTGCAGCGTCAGGGAGGCTGCCTTCATCAGCATCATCTCTTTGCTGATGGCATGGTCTGCGCTGGTGAATTCAATACGGTAGCGGAACGGCTGGCTCAGGGCTTCATCGCCCTCGAAGGCCAGCACATCAAGCCCGGCTTCACATCCCTTCACCGAAAGCAGGTGGTGGTTATGGCTGAACAACAACGATTTCACGCTACTCATCGGATATTGTCCCCTCGTCAAACGCCATCACGACGCCTTCCTCTTCGTGATACCCCAGCGTCACCTGGCGCGGTTTCTGCCCCGCCGCCATATGGCTCAATAGCTGCTGACTCAGCGCCGGCAGGATCTGCTGATTGAGCAGACTGTCGACGTTACGGGCGCCGGTATCCGGCAGCAGGCAGGCCTCGGTCAGCGCGTCGAACAGGCTCTCGCTGAGGGTGGTGTTGATTCCGTAATGGCAAGCCAGACGCTGACTTACCTGCCCGAGCTTCATGCCGACAATGGTGCGCAGCGCTCCCGCCGGCAGCGGACGGTAAATCACCGTCTGGAAGCGGGCCAGCAGCGCCGGCTGGAAGTGGCCGCGCAGCACCGGGCGCAGCAGCTCGTGCAGGTCTGATTCGCTGGCCTCCGGCTGTTCATCCAGCAACTGCATCAGGAGGTCGCTTCCGAGGTTGGCGGTCATCAGGATCACGGTGTTGCGAAAGTCGATTTCACGCCCCTCGCCGTCGCGCATTACCCCCCGGTCGAAGACCTGGTAGAACAGGTTCATCACATCGCGATGGGCCTTTTCCACCTCATCGAGCAGCACCACGCTGTAGGGGCGTTTGCGCACCGCCTCGGTCAGGATCCCGCCCTGGCCGTAGCCGACGTAGCCGGGCGGAGAACCCTTCAGCTGGCTGACGGTGTGCGGCTCCTGGTACTCGGAGAGATTGATGGTGATCAGCGCTTTCTCGCCGCCGAACAGCGCATCGGCCAGGGCGAGCGCCGTTTCCGTTTTGCCGGTGCCGCTCGGCCCGACCAGCAGGAACACCCCTTGCGGACCGTTCTCCGGCGTCAGGCCGGTTTTCGCGGCGCGCAGGCGCCGGGCAATAGCGCTCAGGGCCGCCTGCTGGCCAACCACCCGTTTGCCGAGACTCTCTTCCAGACTCAGCAGCTCCGTCTGCTCATCTTTCATTAGCGAGGAGAGCGGCACGCCGGTCCAGTCGGCAATCACCGTCGCCACGGTGCGGACGTCGACGTCCAGCCCGAGCAGCGGATTGCCCTGCTGGACGGCGATAAGCGCGGTTTGTAGATCGCTAATTTCCGCCTGGCGGGAGATATCGCGGCGACAGGCGAGCAGCGCTTCCGTCAGCTGCAGCTCCTGACCATACTGAGTTTCAAGGGTATCCAGCGCCAGAATAAGGCGGATCTCCTCCTGCTCAATGGCCGCCAGCCGATCGCCGCGGGCGCTGTTGCCCAGCGCAATATCTTCCAGCAGCGCCTGCTTCTCCATTGCCAGCGCGGTGAGCTGCGCCTTCATGCGGGTCAGCGGCTGAGGCACGGTATCCAAACTCATACGCAGGCGGGCGGAAGCGGTGTCGAGTAAATCCACTGCCTTGTCCGGCAGCTGGCGGCCGGTGAGATAGCGTCGTGACAGCGTCACGGCGGCGCGCACCGCATCATCCGTGATATGCACGCCGTGGTGGTCGGCATAGCGGGACTTCAGGCCGCGCAGCATCAGGCAGGCGGTGTCGTCGTCCGGCTCATCCACCTTGACCATCTGAAAGCGGCGCTCCAGCGCGGCGTCGCGCTCGAAGTACTGCTTGTATTCAGACCAGGTGGTGGCGGCGATGGTCCGCAGCTCGCCCCGGGCCAGCGCCGGCTTCAACAGGTTGGCGGCATCCGCGCCGCCCGCCTGATTACCCGCGCCGATGATCGTGTGCGCCTCGTCGATAAACAGCAGCACCGGCGAAGGCGACTGCTGTACCGCCTCAATGATATTTTTCAGCCGCTGCTCGAACTCGCCTTTGACCCCGGCGCCGGCCTGCAGCAGACCGAGGTCAAGGGTGCGCACCGACACTGGCTTCAGCGCGTCGGGGACGTTGCCTTCGGCAATGCGCAGCGCCAGGCCTTCCACCAGAGCGGTCTTGCCCACGCCCGGCTCACCGACGAGGATCGGGTTGTTTTTTCGCCGACGGGAGAGAATATCCACCATCTGGCGGATTTCCGTGTCGCGTCCGAACACCGGGTCAATCTGGCCGTCTCTGGCTTTGGCGGTGACGTCGAGAGTGAATTTGTCCAGCGCGTTCTGCAGCGCCGGGTTGAGCCCATCCGCATTCAGTTCGCTGCCCGCAGGACGCCCCACAAATTCCACGTCCCCGCCATGGGGCTGCGCCAGCGCCGCTTCCTGCTGCGCTGGCGGACGTTCGTCGGACTGGGCATCCAGCAAGGAGCGCAGGCGTTCCAGCTGACGCTGGCCCAGCGTTAACAGCGGCCACAGGCCATCGCACTGGATCAGATTCTGTTTTTCAACCAGCGCCATCAGCAGGTGAACACTGCGGATCTGCGCTTCGCCGCTGAGAGAGGCAATCAGCCAGGCCTCCTGCATCAGCCTCAGGGTATGGTCAGAGAGCTGGGGACGATGACGTACCGAGCGCGGCTGTTTATCCAGCCAGCTCAGCAGATCCTGCCACAGCGCATCCATATCCCATTCATAGCGCCGCGCCAGCACCGTCAGATCGCCTTCCCCCTGTTCCAGCAGCTTAAGCAGCCAGTGCTCGGGCAGGATCTCGGCATGCGCCCGGGTCTGGCACAGGGAGGCCGCCCCCTCCATTGCGCGGGCACAGCAGGGATTAAGACGGCGTAACAGGCTGGCTGGATTTTCCATGAGATCCTCTCTTATTGTTTCCGGACACGCTACCGCCCGTCGCTGTTCCTGAACAGGAACCCCAAGCGCACAAGGTCAGGCAGACAGATTGTGTTTTTCTTTGCTGAGACCCCGTATCTCAGGCGCTCAGCAAAAAACGGCGGGCAGAGAAACGCTGCCCGCATCAGGCGATCGCCCGCAATAATCCCCGGCCGCAGAGATAACGATGCGGCCGGGATGAGCGAACGTCGCCTGCGCGCCAGCGGCGCGAAATATGACGGGCAATTACGCGGTGGCGCGTTCGTTCCAGCTATCGGAGTGAATGATGTTGCCGTCTTTATAGGTCCAGGTGATCTTCTCGTAGCGCAGCTCAATCTGTTCCAGATGGTTGTGCTTCTCGTAGGCGGGGTTTTTGATGTCGTGCATCAGGGGATTCACTTTCACCACCTTGACGTTCTCAAGTTTGGTATTGAAATACTCCACTTCCTGGCCGGCATCGTTGATTCGGTACCACTTAAACTCGGCGGACTTCAGGGTCTGACCGGTGGTCACCGCCTTGTACAGGTAGGGGCTGGAGGAGTCGATCTCCTTGGTGAACAGGAACGGCGTATGAATACGCGTGCCGGTCAGTTTGCCGGTGTTGTTATCGGTCGGGATGTACAGGTTATGCTCCTGAGCCACCACTTCGATACTGCCTTCACGATCCTGAACGTCGACAGACCCTTTAATGTCCGCGCCGCCGTCGTCTTTCAGCCAAAGATAAACAGGAATTGCCATGGAATTACTCTCCATTGTGTAGTGAAGCGCCATCATCCTGGGATGACGCAGAGGGTTGGTCCGGTAACCGGCAGGCGTCTACCTGCGGCACCAGACTGATTTCGACACGACGGTTCAGCGCACGGCCTTCCGGCGTATCGTTTGTTGCAATTGGTCGGCTTTCGCCATAGCCCTGAACGGCAAAGCAGCTGTCCGGCACGTCGCCGGTATCGCGCATCCAGTCGCGGACCGATTCCGCACGTTTCAGCGACAATAGCTGGTTGGCTTTTTCCTCACCCACGCTGTCGGTGTGGCCCGCCACCACAATCAGCCACCCGGGCCTGGCCTTAATGTCCATCAGCGAGCTGACCAGCCGCTTTGTCGAACCAGGCTTCAGTACCCATTTCCCGGTATCGAATAGCGACATGCTGTCAAGGCGGATGACGTTCGGCGCGACGCGCTGCACCGGCCTGGGCGGCGGTGGAGGCGGCACGTAACCGCGAATCGCCTCCAGCAACGGCAGGCGAATCTGCTCCCCGTGATACAAGCCCAGACTCTGGCGCAGCGGGACGCCGTTACGCGCCCAGCTATCAAGCAGCGCGGCATCTTCACGCAGCACCCTGACAGCGCTGGCTTTTGGTCGATAATCATCCATCGCAATCCGCTCATAACGGGCAATATCGACGCCCACGCGCTGCAGCAGTTGTCGATTGTTCCAGCCACTGCTGAGCAGCGCGGCGACAGCCGCGAGGGTGAAAATCGCGAGCGCCGCGCGCCAGGCCCAGCCTCGTGGCGTGAGTCCCCGTCCCGCCGGTAACTGCGGCAGGATGAATTCCGGCAAAGCTGAAGCGTCCCCGGTGTCGCTCTCGCCAGGCTGCCAGCCAGCTACCCGCGACAGGCCGCTATGTCGGGATAACCACGTCGTCCAGGCCGACGATGCCAGACTTCCAGGCAGCGAGGGCCCGAGGCCCCACAGCACGGCCGCAGGGGGCAGAGGTGGCAGGTCGGTATTCTCTTCCGTCAACACGGCATGGACGTGCTGTTCAAACCAGCCCATCAGGCTGTTCATCAGCACCTGCTGCTCCAGCGCGGCCGCCCCACCGGCGCTTACCCAGGCCGGTACGGAACAGGGGGCGCAGGAGGGCTGCCAGACTTTCACCGCTTCACCCGGTATCGCCGCCTGCCACAACAGGTCGCGACTCATCGCGCTGCCCACCTGCCCCTGCAGCGCCAGCGGTACGGCATACCCCGTCTGCTGACGCAGCTGGCTGAGTTGCCAGCGCAGGGCCAGCAGAGCGCTGGTCAGCGCATCGCTTTGCGCATGCCGCTGCGGGCAGACGCAGAGCAGCACCGACAGCTGAGGCCCCCATTCCGGCCGCTGGCTCAATACCTGGCGCGCGACCTGCTGCAGCTCCTCCGTCTTTTCCACGCGGATCCAGCAGCCCTGTTTGACGACTCGCACCGGTGACGCTGGCGGCCAGACACACGGCAGGTCGCCGCAAACGAGGACCACCGGCTGGCGATAAGCGCCCTCCGGGAGAGGGTCCAGGGTTGATGCGACGTTACGTCCGGTACGACGACTGGCGATGCGCCAGATCCCGATGATCAGGGCCAGCGTGACCAGCAGAATGAGCCACGCCCCCCAGCGGGGAACCGGCAAAAATAGCAGGCACACCAG
>OHMA01000656.1_pt1 | contig 18039 bp, 12 predicted proteins | sample 1569171 | NCBI WGS metagenome assembly OHMA01 (sample SAMEA3879580, study PRJEB24766) | human gut metagenome | biome: human-associated habitat; feature: feces | place: USA | collected 1985/1987
AATTTCCTGCTGTGCCTCTCTGGAAATGCCCGGCTCTGCATAATAGGTTTCTCTCTTTCGTGCCGGATTTTCTTCCGTGGTACTTCTGGCAATGTTGAGTTCCCGTGGGGCATCAATGAGCAGCCTTGCGTGATTTCCCGAACCACCTACATAGACCACACGGATGTTATCACCAATGTTTACATATTGCCCCTGTTTCAATGAAAGTTTCAGCATTTTGTTACCTCCATGTATGTATTCCATACCCTGTTTCCTCGGGTATGTCCTGCGCATTTTCTTACGCATCTGCATTTTTATAAAATGCTTCTTTTCTTTTTATTTCAAAAATGCGACAATGTTTTATAGAATGTTGCATTTTATATCACAAAAGCACTTTATTTTTGGCTTGAAAGGAGTAATTTTTATGGGAACAACACAACCGATCCGAAACCGACAGGAACTGCAGAATTTCAGTTCATACTACAAGCAGGTAAAACCGCATCTGCGAAATTATACTTTAGTTGTATTGGGATTAAACACTGCACTGAGAATCAGCGATCTATTAAATCTTCGCTGGAGAAGTGTCTATGATTTTAAAAAGAACTGTTTTCGGGATCATCTTTTGGTATGGGAACATAAAACAGGAAAAAGAAATTATATTGCGATAAACCAGAACGCGAAAAATGCCCTGTATCTATATTTTATGGAAAAGAATCCTGATCCGGAAGAATATGTTTTCTCCAAACGGACAAACCCTTATAAACCGCTCAGCCGTTCACAGGCTTACCGCATTATTAAAGAAGATGCCTCACATACAACCAGTGAGGAGGCAATCAGCTGTCATTCTCTCCGGAAAACCTTTGGCTATTATGCATGGAAGGAAGGCGTCCAGCCAGCACTTTTAATGAATGTTTTTAACCATTCTTCGTTTCATATCACGAAACGTTACCTTGGAATTGAACAAGACGAAAAGGATCTTGTCTATCTGAATATTAATCTGTAAAACGTTCGGGGAATGCTTTGTTGCGATACCATGTACAAAGCGTTCAACAAAGCGTTCTCTTTCATAAAATGTTTGACTTTAATCATAAAATGCGTTATTCTGTTTTCAATAAATATCTATATTCCAAATCTGATGCCAGGCCGTTGTTACCAAAAAGGCAGCACGTAGCAATCATGGGGAGCATTTCGCTCATATATCACAATTGGAATTAAAATTTCATAAACGTGTCATAGCAGAACTGTTTCTTATTATTTCATATTGTAAAAACAGACGTTTATGATATATACTAAAAGAAAGGCAGGATACCACATGGAGAAATCTGACATTCTGACAGCTTCACTGCCAGATGCCAACGATGAAACAGCCGATCACAGCACCATTTTTGATGATGTTTTCCGAACAATTGCTCAGAAAATGCCACAGCTTCTGATTCCTCTGATCAATGAAGTATTCCACACTTCTTACAGTGAAGAAGAACATTTTGAACAGCTGCGGAACGAACATTATGAAAAATATGGCACTGTGATTACAGATTCTATTATCCGGATTGGCAATCACATTTATCATCTGGAATGCCAGTCCTCGAAAGACAAAACGATGGTTATACGAATGTTCGAGTATGATATTTCGATTGCGATTGAGCACGCTTCTTATGAAAATGACGAAATCTGGGAAATTGAATTTCCACAGTCCTGCGTTCTCTATATCCGTAACCACCGCGATCTCCCGGACTATCACGAAGCGGTCGTGAAGTTTGCGGATGGACAAAAAGTGCGCTACCGTGTTCCAATTTTACAGGCAAAAAAGTATACCGTTGACCGCATTTTTGAGAAACGGCTACTGATTTTGCTACCGTATCATATTTTACGGTATGAGCACTTTTTGAAGCACAACGGGACGGATACCAGAAAGTTACAACAATTGTTAGCTGATTTCCGTGAAATTAACCGAAGACTTGAAGAAACAGCTGAAAAAGAAAATAAATCACATCTTTATATGGATATGATTGTTCTGATTGAACAGATTGCAGATTATATCATTCCAAAAAACAATACCATTAAGAAAGGATTGGGTGATGTTATGGGTGGCAAGATTTTAAAATTACGGTCGGAGGAATTGCTGGAACTAGGCGAAGCTCGTGGCGAAGCCCGTGGGGAAGCTCGTGGAAAAGCAAAAGGCAGACTTGAAGGCAAACGCGAAGAAAGACTCGATGCAATTCAAAATATGATGGATCTTGGATTGACAAAAGAACAAATTTTAAGAAAATATTCTCTGGAGGAATATGAGGCAGCATTGCGTTCTATGCCAGCAAAAGTATAACCGAAAAGAAAATTTAAAATATTTTCTTTTCAGGGGTTAAGGAATGCTTCCATCGTCCGATATATTATGTGTAAATAAAAATGCAACATTCTATAAAAGAATGTTGCATTTTTATTTCTATATTTTACTCAAACACGATCCTATTTATACTACTTACTTTTTATGGTATCTTCAAACGCTTTCCGCACATCATCATTATGGCTTGTGATAATAAGGACTGCATACTGCCCTTTCGTAAAAACCAACCCATCCTGAATCCGGCTGACCTGCTTCGGTTCATAGGACTGCAGCAAATTATACCGATCCTGCTGATGCTTTGTCAGGCTTTCTTTTGCCTCATCCACATCTGCCTTATCTTTCACGGCAATCACTACAATTTCATCTGCTTTGTGTCCATCCGAAGAATAGCTTACAAAATAACTGTCCACTTTTTTATAGTCCATGTCAGAAATATTGGAAAACTTATCTTCTGCATCTTTTTCTGCGCTGCTGGCATTGAGCATCTCCGGCAGATCCGGATCCGCTGCTTCCATCGCCGTGCGCAGGTCATACATACTGACAGAACCGGAAGTGTTTTTCTTCGCACCACATCCCACACACATTACCAGCATGGTCAGCACCAGCAGAAGTTTCCAACCCGTTTTTTGTTTTTTCATCTGTTATCTGGCCTCCACAGTTTCTTCTGTACTGAACGTTGCCCCATTTTGTGCCGCATCATCCATGGTCATATCCTTATTTCCGATATCAGCACTTGCGCCATCCATCATCATGCCATCTCCGTTTGCAGGTTCCAGTCCCTGAAATGCTTTCTGGACAGCCTTGTCGATTTTTTTCTGTTCTTTTTCGCTGATATTCTGGCTTGTATTGTCCGTGTTATATCCCGGCATGGTAACATTAAACAAATATCCTTTTCCATCCGGATCCTGAATCCAGTTGTAAGTTCCCAGACTGTATGGCATATCCTTATAGTTTCCGGACATCAGGAAATTGTCAATGGAAGAAGCTATGGCATTTGCCACCTGCGCTTTTTCCTCTGTAATATCCTCTTTAAACGCAACCATGACCCCGCCAAGCTTTTTGTCCATAGCAGCACGCAATGCTTTCGGCAGATCATATATACTGTCCACGGTTTTCTTATTCTGGTATGCCATATTGTACTTTAATGAGTTAGCTGCCGGGAAGTAATCGCGATCCCAGCTCTGGGACTGTCCATACATGGCATCCGTCACATTAAAGTTCGCATAATTTCCATTTCCTGCATCGGAATAAATATCGGTAATGTACCAGTCTCCGTCAATTTTTACCACATCCCAGCTATGGAATTTTTCTGTATTATGTTCCACTTTACATTCAATTCCCATCATCTGCATGAACATGCGGAATGTCGTTGCATAACCGACGCATACGGCATTGTGGTATTTTAACACACCGTATGGATTATCACAGTCTTCCTGTGTACTCGGAATAACGGTCAGTGCCCCGGAATCCTGCTGGAGCTTTTTGGTCATCCAGTCATACACCGCCTTTTCCTTTTCAAAATCAGACATGCTGTCCGTAATCTTCATATCTTTGATCGCTTTTTTTGCCATATCAAGGGTTTCTTTTTCTTTGTCTGTCAGCTTTGAAGTATCGCCGGATTTGTAGGCATCCGAAATATTTGTGGTAGGTTTGATCTCATAATTATCTGCGATCTTTACGTAATCCTCGGTAGTCTCAGGATTTTCTTCCTTTTTCTGCTCTGCAATATAGGATTTTAAAGTCACCAGATTAAACGCAGAAATCGTGGTACTTCCCACAACGCCTGCTGCAAGAATCACCGCTACAATCCCTTTCCATGCACCGCCTTTTTTCTTTTCTTTTTGCTCCGGCTGCACCGGATTACTTTTTACGCTTTCATAAGTTTCCATATGTATTTACCTCATATTTTAATTGATGTATTTTTTCTACTGCACCTTTATTATAGCAGTTTCACATCCAAAAAAGGCTATCTTTAAAGAAACTTAAATAAATATTAAGATCCGTCTGTACGAAAAAAAGGACATCCACCGCGAATGTCCTTTTCTCCCATATGGTATCATCTTTATATTGCATCTTCCTCAATATGCTCCCTGCCCTGTGCAATGATTGACCGGACGTGGTCATCTGCCAGGGAATAAAAAACAGATTTTCCCTCCCTGCGGCATTTGACTAACTTATTCTGTTTTAAAATCCGAAGCTGATGGGAAATTGCAGACTGTGTCATTGACAATGCCGCTGCAAGATCACAGACACACACCTCTGCTTCAAACAGGACAAACAGGATGCGGATACGGGTGGAATCTCCAAACACTTTAAATAATTCTGCAAGATCATACAGTTCCGTTTCTTCCGGCATCGTGTCATTCACAATCTTTAGCAGATCCGGATGTACCTGATTTTCACTACAGCATTCAATCTTTTCTTTTTCCATGAAGTTCCTCCTCTCCACCGGAACATTTCCGGCAGAATTATACCCTATAATTTTTTTACAAAAAGTGCGCGGATTGCATTCAGCACAGCAATCACCATAACACCGACATCTGCAAAAATTCCCATCCACATATTTGCAATACCTATCGTTACCAAAAACAGGCAGAGCAGTTTAATCCCGATTGCAAAACAGATATTTTCATATACAATCCGCAGGCACTTTCTTGCGATACGGATTGCTTTCGCAATCTTGAGCGGATCATCATCCATCAGTACCACATCTGCTGCCTCAATCGCCGCATCCGATCCAAGTGCTCCCATAGCGATTCCGACGTCAACACGGGAAAGCACAGGTGCATCATTGATGCCATCCCCGACAAAGGCAACGGTACTCTTTTCTTCCCTGGTCCGCAACAGTTTTTCCACTTCGGAAACTTTATCTGCCGGAAGCAGCTGGGAATGTACTTCCGTGATTCCAACCTCCCCTGCTACCTGCTGTGCTACACGGTCATCATCACCGGTCAGCATTACCAGCCGGTGCACGCCGGAATTTTTCAGTGCCTGCATGGCAGCCGCCGCATTCGGCTTAATCATATCTGAAATCAGTATATGACCGGCATAGGCACCATCGACTGCCAGATGTACGATTGTACCGGTACAGCTGCAGTTGCGGTACGCAATTTTTTCTTTTTTCATGAGTTTGTCATTTCCTGCCGCAACCCTGTGTCCGTCTACCGTCGCGATCACACCGTGTCCACCGATTTCCTGTACATCTGTGACCCGGTCCACATCCAGTTTCTTACCATAGGCTTTCTGCAGGCTGATACTGATCGGATGTGTGCTGTGACACTCTGCCAGTGCCGCATACTCCAGCAGCTGTTCTTCCTTTTTCGTATATACCGGATGTCCGGACTCAACCGGACAGCTGCCGGATGCACAATTTGTTCCATGAATTCCGCAGACTTCAAATACCCCCTGCGTAATTGTTCCTGTCTTATCAAAGACAACCGTGCGCGTTCCCGCAAGTGCTTCCAGATAGTTGGAACCCTTTACCAGAACACCCTCTGCACTGGCACCTCCGATTCCTGCAAAAAAGCTGAGTGGAATACTGATGACCAGCGCACACGGGCAGCTGATAACCAGTACGGAAATGTCAGTGCACGGTAAATCCAGATGCCCCAGTCTGCCGGAAGCCCCATAAACAGCATGCGGACAAGCGGTGGCAGTATTGCCAGTGCCAGCGCGCCGTAGCAGACTGCCGGTGTATAATAATGTGCAAATCTGGAAATAAAATTCTCGGAACGTGATTTCTTGGAACTTGCATTCTCCACCAGATCAAGAATCTTAGAAACCGTAGACTCTCCAAACTCTTTTGTGGTGCGGATCTTTAACAGTCCGGAAATATTGATACATCCACTGATGATTTCCTCTCCCACAGCGACTTCCCTTGGAACACTCTCTCCCGTCAGTGCACTGGTATTCAGGGAAGAATGTCCTTCCACAACCACACCATCGATTGGAACTTTTTCGCCCGGCTGTACAATAATCACCGTGCCGATCTCCACCTCATCCGGGTCTACTTTTTCCATCTGACCGTCTGTTTCAATATTTGCATAATCCGGCCGGATATCCATCAGATCACTGATATTCCGGCGGCTCTTACCGACTGCATAACTCTGGAACAGCTCTCCGATCTGATAAAACAGCATAACTGCAACGCCCTCTTTGTAATCGCTGAGGGCAATCGCTCCGATGGTTGCCACTGCCATCAGAAAATTTTCATCAAACATCTGCCTGTTGCAGATTCCCTTCCAGGCTTTCCGCAGAATATCATAACCGATCACAAAATACGGAACCAGATAGAAAAGAAACTCCAGCCACTTTGGTATGGAAACAATGCTTCCTGCAATCCCGATGATAACCAGAAGCACTGCTGCCACAATAATTCGTTTCAATACTTTTTTCTGCTTTTTATTCATGGTGCCCTCCAATCTGACTGATACCTATGGGAAAAGCCGGATTTAAAGAAAGATCTCACAATCATCTTCCACTTTCTTACAGTTCTTTAACACATCCTGCATAACCGCTTTTGCATCTGCACCCTCTTCAAATTCTACGTTCATCTTCAGTGTCATGAAATTTACAGTTGCATCCTTTACTCCGGTAGTAGCTTTTGCAGCTTCCTCCATTTTATTTGCACAGTTTGCACAATCCACATCAATTTTGTAAGTTTTCTTCATCGTCGGTTTCCTCCATACTTTCCTTTTTTATTTTATCATTCTTTCATATGAGCATTTGTTCATATGTTTGATTCTATTATAGCGTAAAGTTCGTAAATGTCAATATATTTTTAATACGCTGGGATTGTTTCGGAATTGAATTTTCCAGACCATTTTTTAACAAACAGATTTGCATGTGTTTTTTAAAAAAATCAAGTATTCTATCACTTTCCAAATTGATAGTGGACATATAGAAAATAAAACTTTCTTTTAGATTCGGGACATATCTCATAACTTTTTTCACATATGTCCCATTTAAACATCTTCCCCGTATTCACCGTCTGTTTCCGGTTCTTCATAATCATCTGAGCCATCATAAATGTCCTGCATCAATGGTTCTTTTACTATCTTTTTCTTTCCGATAAGCACTGCCGCTACGGCTGCGGTAATCGGTACGGTCAGCACAACCCCAAGAGTTCCCGAAAGTCCCTGCATGATTTCTGTTCCGATTACATAAGAATTGATCAGCTGATTATAACTCAGATTGTATGCATAATTGACAACGAGCGTAGACAACGAACCACCGACATAGGCAAAAATCAGTGTATTTGCCATGGTTCCCATCATATCGCGCCCCACACGGATTCCCGACACAAACAACTCTTTTGTCCCCAGCTGCGGACTGCGTTCGTGCAGTTCCTGAATCGTGGATGCAATTGACATGCCAACATCCATGGTTGCCCCAAGTGCGGCTATAATGATTCCCGAAAACAGAAGCTGTCCTATTTTTATCTGTGTATTCTGTGCCACATAATTCAACGTTTCGATATCAGACACATTATACCCGGTAATGCCTGCGGCTTTTCCAAACACAACTGCGGCTGCGGCTGCCACAACCACACCGCTGACCGTTCCCACCACTGCAGATACCGTCTTTTTAGAGACTCCGCCCAAAAGCCACAGGGTCAGCAATGTCGAGAGAATGACAACAACAATGGTAATACCGATCGGTGAAATACCCCGGTACATCAGCGGAAACATCAGATAAACAATACACACACCGGTAAATGCCAGACTTGCAATGGCTTTGACTCCTTTTTTCCCACCTATAATACATATCACCAGACAGAAAAAAAGTACAAACAGATAAATTGCCATAGTACGGTCTTTGCTGTATACCGTAACGACAGTATTATCATCTGTGGAACTGACAATGACAATTACGCGCGAACCAACTTCACAGTTCTCCATGCCAAACAAGGAACCGCTTGGATTGACGGCATCAAACTCTTCCCCTGCATATGCTCCGGATTTGACCTGTACGCGCACCTCCTGTGTCCCGTATCGGTTTCCATCTTCTGCCAGATTATCTTTCGTTATCTTTGTCACGACTGCTTTCTCATAGCTTTGCCCTTCCGTGGAAATCAGGGATACTTTTTCGAACTGGTTTCCTTTGACTAATAACAGTAGGAACCCCACCAGACAAAGGGTTCCCACTAAAACTTTTTTCCAGTTTTTCTTCATTATTATTTAACTGCTTTCTTTACTGCTTTCTTTGTAACAGTAATCGTAATTGTTTTTCCTGCTGCCTGATACTGGCTGGTTGCTGCTGCCTTCACCGTAATTGTAACCTTTCCGGCCTTTTTTACGGTAACTTTTCCGTTCTTATCAATAGTTGCAACCTTTTTGTCGGAAGAGGTATAGGTAAGCGGTGTTTTTGCTTTTGCATTTAAGGAAAAGGCTTTGTCTCCTACGGTTTTTTTGTAAGAGTTCTTCGCCTGAATGGTCTGCTTTACCGCATCTTTTACGATCGTATATGTAGTAGATCCCTGTAACTGTTTTCTGGTCGTTGCATCATAAGTTGTTACAGAAAACTTTTTGTCCGTTACTTTTACGACGGAATAGGTTGGTGTCCAGGTCTGGCTTCTCTCAGAAATGAAGTCCTGTTTGGAAGCAATCAGGTTATAGAATTTTGAACCTGTTGCAGAGTTTGCCTCTAAATATACGGTTCCTTCCGGATTGGTAACGGTTCCGCCAACGGTCTTGTTTACGATTTCATAGCAGTTATTCTGTGCCTGATAATCACTGTCTTTTTCAGCTTCCTCTACAGATTTGTATCCATAAGTGCTGTAAGAAGTATGATCCTTTCCATCCCCCTCAAGCTGGAAGGTTCTGGAATAGGTATGATCATGTCCCTGCATCACCACATCAATCTTATACTTATCCATCAGTGGAGTAAGCTGTGTACGAAGCACCATACCATCGGAATCGGAATGGTCGTAACCACTGCCGTAAATATCCTGATGGAATACCACAATACGCCATTTGGCATCTTTATTCTCATTGATTGCTTTTTTCATAACATTCTCATGCGTTGCACAGTTATAGTTGTTTGTATCAAGAACAATGAACAGGACATTTCCATAACGATAATAGTAATCGGTTCCTGCCTTTGTCTTTCCCTGTACATAATTGGTATCGGTATCGGAAAAAGCATTTGGATTATTAAAATGCAGGCTGTACTGATTCGAAACACTGTCGTGGTTACCAATGGTCGTTGCTACCGGAAGGGAAGTCAGTGCCTCTGCCCCAAGATATCCTGCATATTCCCGCTCGTTGCTTCCGTAGTTCACCTGATCTCCTGCGGACACAAGAAAACTTACATCGGAATGATCCTCGAGTGCTTCATTTAATACGTTGTTCCAGTTATAGCTGTCATTTCTTGCTGCAAGATTTTTTTCCGGTGCAGAAGTTACAACATTTCCTGCATTTTCCATCTTTTCACTCTCACTGCTGGTCTGACCTTTCGAAGCACCGATCTGCGGATCCCCGACATACAGGAAAGAAAATTCATCAAACGCCTGTGTGGTATAGTTTTGTGTATCCTGCCACTTTCCATCCTGAAATACCTGATAATAATAGCTGGTATTTTCTTTGAGCCCGCTTACGGTTACTTTATTGGAAAAATATTTTGTGGTATCTATGGTCACAGCTTCGGTCTGCGCTCCGGTGAACTCTGTCGCACCATCCATATTCTGTCTGGTAGAGATTCTCACCTTTGGAGTCTCAGCCGTTTTGCTGTACCATGCATAATTTAATTTTGTCTCATCCGCACCCGGAGTCAGCGATACATGTTCATACTCACTGCTATAAGCAGCCCAGTTCTTTTTCCAGTTGCTCCAGTCTGTAGATTCCCGGGAAGCATCATTCCAGTGTTCCGTTGCTGCTGCAATCTTTGTCGGGATACCAGTGGCAAACATTCCTGCCAATACAGCGGTGGAGAGAACTCCTGCTGTAAGTTTCATCACATTTTTTCTCATAATTCTTTTGTTCTCCTTGTGAAATCTGTAAGATTTATTACAGGATTTATAATAAACGGGTTATGTAAGATGCACTATCCGTTTTCTGTAATCCTTTTGTAAAAACAAAAAGAGTGGATGCTTTGGGACATCCACTCCACATGCCGGCTATGCCATGCCGTTTACGGTTTTATATTTATAGAGCATCTCCGCGTGGTTTTGTTCTTCCACCTGGATATCTGCCAGAAGTTTGCGCACATCGGAATCCCCGAATGCAAACACATCGGTATTATACGTTCCGGACACCATTTTTTCAGAACCAATGCTGTCTGTGGCAAGGAAATTATCGTTTTTCTTATCTTCCGGATTGGTCATGGAATCATATGTTGCCTTTGGCTCATACATCTTTCCATCCCTGTCATTGACGCTACAGGATGGGACGCTGCCTTTCATGACCTGTTCCAGAGACTCCACATGCTTTTGCTCTTTCTTTTCAAGATCAGCGAATAAATCCCGAAGCACCGGGTCCTTTGCTTCCTGTCCGTAACGTTTGTACTTCTCCACGCAGGAAAGTTCCTGTGTGTGCAGATCCTCAATTGTTGCCATCTCTTTTTCTGTTAAAACCATGGTTTAACCCTCTTTCTTTCCTGATATAATTCTGACGATTACAGAACATGAAAACTCCGCAATCTTCTCCTCTAGTATCTGTAAAAAAATACAACACATACCTGGTAAAATTTCGTCAAAAAGGGTTGAAACTTCTCACAACAGATTGTATAATTTCGTTTGTATTTTATACAATGTTTACAAAAAGGTGGATTATTTTATGGAAGAACGAGAAAAATTAAAATCCCGTCTGGGATTCATTCTCCTGTCAGCCGGATGTGCGATCGGAATCGGAAACGTATGGAAATTTCCATACACTGCCGGACAGGGCGGAGGCGGTGCCTTTGTGCTGTTTTATCTGTTGTTTCTGATTATTCTCGGACTCCCGATCATGACGATGGAATTTGCGGTTGGGCGTGCCAGCCAGAAAAGTCCGGTCAAAGCCTACCAGGCACTGGAAAAACCCGGACAGAAATGGCATATCCACGGGATTATCACATTGATCGGCTGCTATCTTCTTATGATGTTTTATACAACGGTCACCGGCTGGATGCTTCATTATTTTTATATGACGGTCACCGGACAGTTTCAGGGACTGGATGCCGACGGTGTATCCGGACAGTTTACCACAATGCTGAGCAAACCTCTGACCATGGGCTTCTGGATGGTGGTAGTTGTTTGCGCCGGCGTATTTGTCTGCTCCCGTGGACTGCAGAACGGTCTGGAAAAAGTAACAAAGGTCATGATGACTTCTTTGCTTATCATCATGATCATTCTGGCGGTCAACAGCTTTTTTATGGATGGTGCAAAAGAAGGCCTTGCCTTTTATCTGATCCCGGACTTTGAACGGATGAAACAGATCGGTATTGCAAAAACCATTACGGGTGCCATGAACCAGGCATTTTTCACGTTAAGCCTTGGAATCGGCGCGATGGCAATTTGGGGAAGTTATATCGGAAAGGAACGCTCTCTGCTTGGTGAATCGGTAAATATTGCCATTCTGGATACGTTTGTTGCTATCACCTCCGGACTTATCATTTTTCCGGCATGCTTTACGTTCCATGTTGACCAGACTTCCGGACCAAGCCTGATTTTTATCACCCTGCCGAATATTTTTAACCATATTCCGCTTGGCAGACTCTGGGGAAGCCTGTTCTTTTTGTTTATGTTTTTTGCAGCGTTTTCCACAATCCTGGCAGTATTTGAGAACATCATCTCCTGCGGTATGGAACTGACCGGATGCAGCCGCCAGAAATCCTGTGCCGTTAATCTGGTACTGATCATTGTACTCTCCCTGCCATGTGTACTCGGATACAATGTATGGAACTGGAAAGGTTTTTCAATCTTTGGTGGGTCTGTGCTTGACCTGGAAGATTTTCTGGTAAGCAACCTGTTCCTGCCTCTCGGTTCCCTGGTATATCTGCTGTTTTGCACAAGCCACTACGGCTGGGGCTGGAAAAACTACACAACCGAAGCCAATACCGGAAAAGGATTAAAAATTAAAAACTGGATGCGCGGCTACATTACCTATATTCTGCCGCTGATTGTGCTTTTTATCTTTGGATTTGGCATTTATGATAAATTTTTTACAAACTAAGGAGGATTTCTTATGTATCACGCAAATGAATCACGTTACGAAACCATGAAATACCACCGCTGCGGCGACAGCGGACTGATGCTGCCGGAAGTATCTTTGGGCTTCTGGCACAATTTCGGAGATACCGGTGTTTATGAAAATATGAGACAGATGTGCTTTACGGCATTTGACCACGGGATCACACATTTTGATCTGGCAAACAACTATGGACCGCAGCCGGGCAGTGCGGAGGAAAATCTCGGGAAGATCCTTCGGGAAGAACTTTCTTCCTACCGCGATGAACTGATCATCAGTTCCAAAGCCGGTTTTGACATGTGGCCGGGGCCTTATGGAAACTGGGGCAGCCGCAAGTACCTGATTGCCAGCCTTGACCAGAGCTTAAAACGGCTCGGTCTGGACTATGTAGATATTTTCTATCACCACCGCATGGATCCGGATACGCCGCTGGAAGAAACCATGGGTGCACTCGACCAGATCGTGCGAAGCGGAAAAGCACTGTATGTCGGTCTGTCCAACTACGATGGGGAAACCATGAAACGCGCAGCTGCCATCTTAGAAGATCTGCGCTGCCCGTTTATTATCAACCAGAATTCCTACAATATCTTTAACCGTACCATTGAAGAAAACGGTTTAAAACAGGCCTCAGCAGATGGGAAGAAAGGAATTATTTCTTTCAGCCCGCTCGCACAGGGTATGCTGACCGACCGTTATCTGCACGGCATTCCAAAGGACAGCCGTGTCAATACCGACGGACGTTTTCTGCATGCCGACCAGTTCGATGAAAAGCGGCTGAACAGTATCCGGAGCCTGAATGAGATTGCGGCTGCCCGTGGTGAAAGCCTCGCACAGATGGCACTCAAATGGGTCATCCGTGACGGTGTGGTCACTTCCGTTCTGATCGGAGCTTCCCGCCCGGCACAGATTCTTGAAAATCTGAAAGTGTTAAACTCTGCTCCGTTTACGGAGGAGGAACTGAAAAAAATTGATCAGTGTGCACTTTCTCTCTAGGTAAAACAAAAACCCCGGATATTTATTTCCGGGGTTTTGTCTTTTCCTGCATCTGCTATTTGACTTTGACTTTTAATTTTAAAACTTTGGTCTTTCCATTGTTTAAGGTTACTGTCACGCGAATGGACGCAGTTCCTTTTTTGTTCGATTTTATGGTACCCTTCTTGTTTACAGATGCAATTTTTTTGTTATTGCTCTGATAAGAAATGCTTTTTACATTGTCCATATTTAAGGTGGCTGCCAGAGAAACCTTCTTTTGTTTTCCCTTCTTCACCTGAACGGTTTTATTCTTCAATGTAACCGTTTTTAATATTTTCGTTGTGACCTGATCCATATCTTTCTGATCCATAAGGACATAATCCTTTTTGGAATCTGCTGAAAAATTCACATTTCCGGCTTTTGTAACCGTATAACTCTTGTCGTTTACAAGGACATAGGCACCTGTCTTTTGATCTTTTGCGCACACATACAGCTTGTTTCCGGTCTGTATGTCTGCTGTATTTACGGTCAGTGTATAGCTTACGTTGCCAGCCGGATCGGTGACCTGGATCGTCACATCTGTGTGTTTTCCATTATTTTCTTCCAGTATCTGATTTATCAGATCAGCGGTCACCGTTGTTTTGATGGCTTTATTTTTCCGGGTTCCGGTAACGGTTACGGTTGGTGTATTTTGTCCGGCCGCGTTTCCATCGGACGGTGTTTGTGTACCAGCTGTATTTCCGTCAGACGGAGTTTCTACATCGGTTTTGTTTCCGTTGGATGGTGTTCCCCCTCCGGCTGTGTTACCACCCGAAGTATTTCCGCCACCAGAACTTCCTCCGGAAGATGAGCCGCCTCCAGTTGCTCCACCACCTCCGGAAGATGAGCCGCCTCCGGTTGCTCCACCGCCTCCGGAAGATGAGCCGCCTCCGGTTGTTCCACTTCCTCCGGTGGAACTGTCCTCTTTGATTGTAACGGTCACGGCTTCACTTGTCACCGTTTCATAATAAGTCTGTCCATCCTTATCATCCGGCTCATATACTGCCTTAAACTGATAAGAACCGCCACGTTTTAAGTCTGATACAACCGTATCGGCTTCCCCATATACGAGTTTTTCCTGTGCCTTTATTATGGTTCCGTCCTGATAAAAAGAAATCGAACCAAGCGGAATACTGCCATTTCGAACTCCATCTACCTTTGCATACAGATGTACGGAATTACCGTTTTCTGTCTCTGCCGTAAGGCGAATCGATGGTTTCGCCGCTGTAATGGTAAAGGTTCCGACTTTTTCCTCTATCACATCGTACTGGTTTCCAGTTACTTTAAACCACACCTCATAGCTGCCCGGCTGCACCGGAACAACATTTTTCCCATCCTGCCGATAGAAAACTTCAGGCTTTACCTGCGAATCTACCGTCTGTCCGTTGTCCGTTCGGACTACATTTACCGTGGAAACAAAGCAGCTCTGTTTCAGCCCTGTGTATGCAGCTGTCTGCTGGATGGTATCATACTGCATCTTTACGGCAATTGGATTTACCGTCACGGTTTCGTTTGCCTGGGAAGGAAGTGCCCTGTAGTTTTCATTGGCTGCTCCTGCATAAGAAACTGTAATTGCATTTTCTCCCATATGAAATCCGTTTGCCTCTGAAACCGGAATCTTTATGGCTGCCACTCCTTTTTGAAGCGTGATGCCGGATACTTCATAAGGGGTCTGGTTAATGTATACCGAAAAACCAGCAGACGGCACGTTCTGTCCCTGTAAGCTGCTATCTGTATAGACCGTCTGCACGGTAAGATTCAGTTCATCCTGCATGGACACGGCCGTTGGTAATCCATTTATCGTAGTGGTTGTTTCCTTTGAAGTAGCCGTCGAACCGGATGTATCCGGATCTTTGTTTACAATCAGAATTACGTTCTGTTCGATCTGTTCATCTGCTGAAAATGGACGGATTGTGATATAGTAGGTTCCTTCTTTTACCGTAGAACTCTCAGCCGTGCGATAGCACATGGGTGTGATCGCATTCTTCTCTATTCCCGTTTCGAACATCAAATTAAAATTCGGAATACAAATAAAACTACCTTCATCATTCGTAACCGTCTCTGAAGAAAGTGTTTTCCCGTTAAATGTTACTTCATATTCCATCGGAACAACCCCTAGATCCCGATCATACTCATCCGTTTGCTCCAGCCAGGCTACCTCTGCCAGATATGGTTTTGGATTCTTATTTTTATACTCACCGACTTTTGAAATCTCCGAAACCGTTGTAGTAATTACCGGATTTTTTATGGTCATATTTTTTACTGCAACCGGTTTATCCCCTGACAACTCACTGGTTTTCCAGATTTCTCCGTTTCCAGACGATGTCCGTTCCAGTGTCATTCCCGCCTGTCCGTCTGTCGGTGTAAAAGAAACCGCCGTATCCGCAGCCCTTCCAAGTTCCAGATAGGTGTGACCATACTCCGCAATTCCGGATTTTCCATTTCTTCCATTCAGGGTTTCAAATGTAAGTGCACCCGTAATGGTATCTGTAACATTCAGCTTCTGTTCTTTTCCTAAGATCAGTCGGTTTCCTGCTGAATCCGCACTCACAATCGAATGTACCTGTGGAGTTTCCATCTGGGAAAGATCAATCGCACTTGCCCCTTCCAGCCTGACCGTACAGCTGTCCAACGCTGCCGGTGCAAATGTTCCACCGCCCTTTACTGTGAGGTTTCCTACTTTGCTTATACCTGGAATTCCGGTATAGGACTGGTCGGTATCTATGGTCAGAAATGTCTTCCCTGCGTGATTTTCAGATACTCCGTACACCTGTTTCGTATCGGAACCGGTAAGTGAAATTTCCACATCGCCGGAAACCGTATATTGTCCATCCGCCGCCGGTGGATCCGGCTCCTGCATGGAAAACCAGTCCCCCTGGTTTACATACGGTTCCTTGGCACCGGATGCATAGATTTCCCCATTTTGCGTACCGGAAACGTGCGCAAGCACGATCTGTGTCTTACCGTCATATGTTCCGTTCATGGAACCGGCATAAATATTCCCCAGATTGGTGCCACCACCCGTAATCAGAATCTGTGCCCCTGATCCCGGATGATCCCCCATATTCTTTCCATTCTCATAAAGGGATCCGCCAAAGATATCTACATAACGAAATCCGCTGTCGCACGTAACATCCTCAAGAACAAGTTTATGCCCATTTGCAAAAATTGCATCGTGCAGACGATTGGAAAACCGCAGCGTAATGTTTTTAAATGTCACATCCGTATTCAGGATAAATCCCCCCTTACGGTTGGAAAAAGTATTTCCATTTCCGTTGACGGTCACGCTTTTATCAAAAATAAACGGTTCCGCAGCCTCGGCATTTAAAAAAGCACCACTTCCCAAAATTGAGATTTCATCCCCATTGCCGGCAGCCGCATAGGCATCCTCAAATAAATTGTAGGGATTTCCATAGCTTCCATCTCCGGAATGAATAGAATTTCCATGTTTAAATTCCGTATAGATCGTTCTTGCCGCTGTCTGCACAGCCTCCTGCGCCTTTGCCGGCACGACAGGCTGCACGGTAATACACATGGTGAGCACGATAAAAAATGCCCATAGACGTTTTGCTACATTGTCTGGTTTCATCTGATTGTTCTTTTTCATCCATTTCTCCTGATAATAAGAACAGGGGGATGAGTCAAAAACTCATTCCCCTGTCACTTCATTGATAGTCTCTACCATCATCCTAACATGGTTTCCTATCATCGTCAACAAATTTATGACCTGTTTTTATACCTATATCATCTGCTGATTTTATATTTTATTATTTCTATCTGTTCTATCTGTGTGATATCAATCTTCTGATTGAAAATATAACGAGCCCCACAATATTTCATTTCACTTGCAGATGCATAGCCATCTCCAAGCTCTTCAAGATCTGTATCATCCATGAAAGGATGTTTCTTTTTTTCAGTTCCTTTTCTGTCATCGGTAAGAGGTAACTCTCCTATGGAATATTGCTTTCCGTCTTTTGTTGTTGCAACTACATGATAAAAACACCCTTTTTCTCTCCAGTCATTGACGGGACAAATACTAACCGTATAAGGTGTAATTTCAACAGGGATTGTTTTTTTTGTTTTCTTAACATCCGCTTTTAACATCTTCTCCTTCATTGGAACAACTTTTCCATTAACCAAAACATTTTTTAATGGCGTATTTGAATTATCCGGTGATTGAAATCCCTTATATACTTTCGGATTTTTCCACGCAGTATCATCGGAATAAAAGCCGCACACATTGATCTGAATACCATCACCTGTATCTATTACATCCACCTTACTGGTAGTATCTAACCCACCTAACCAATAATTTGTTCCTTCCAAAGATTTTACGTTCGGAAGGAACACCTTTGCACGCATAACCTTCGTATTTGAAGCAACCTGAATTGATGATATGATTATCTTTTGTTCTTTTCTGCCATCATCTTCTCTACTGTTTGATTTTGCATCAGAATTTTTTCCACACGCACACAGACAATATAGCATTGTAAAAATTAATAAGTACAGACTGATTTTCTTCATTCATAATCCTCCAATTTC
>OHMA01000658.1_pt1 | contig 18004 bp, 8 predicted proteins | sample 1569171 | NCBI WGS metagenome assembly OHMA01 (sample SAMEA3879580, study PRJEB24766) | human gut metagenome | biome: human-associated habitat; feature: feces | place: USA | collected 1985/1987
GGGCCGTATATTCCTTAACGGGTTGCTTCAGCTCCTTGCCCATCTCTATAAACGCAGTCAAAGCTCCCAAATAGAAACTTGTACACATGCCGTCCGGTCCCCAGAACTCGATGTCATAAGTATTGTGGTGCGGCTCTTCAAGATAGCCCTTATGCAAGGGGTCCCATGTACGGATGCAATAGTCAAGACTCTTTTTCACTGCCGGGAAAAGGTCTTTCATCCACTGTGTATCCCCACTGATACGCCATTCACGGTAAACTTTCATAATCCCACCCAACTGTCCGTCGGCAGCAGCATGGAAGTTGTGAGGCGGTGCCGAAATAGGCAAGTTGACTCTAAAATTCTGGTGTCCTTCCGTATTCTGGCTTACCCTGAATTCCGTTTCACGCAAGGTTCTTTCCAAAGACGGGAACAAATGGGGCAAAGCCTGTGCATAGTTCCACACATGCGTACAACTTCCGTGACAAGAGCCAAAAGAATCCTGACATCCTTCCCAAGCCCAAAATCTTCCATCCCATTGACGTAATACCGTAGGAGATTTCAATATAGTTAAATTAGCAGCAACAGCCTCCTTAACTTCAGGTGGAAGAGTAGAATCATAGAAAGCATCAGTGAACAACTGAGTATTCTTTTTCAATGCATCATAATTATCCAACCAGTAGTTTGCAACATCTTGTATACTGCCAAACCTACTGCTATACCAAGGGCGGTAATTCCCTTCAAAATTATTCTCATAAGTATAACAGTTACTCAATTCATCTGGACAAACTGGTGCATCAGGGATATCAGTATCTGTACGTGGGATTCCACCTATTCGTTCTTGTGAATAAGGGACATGCCAAGCCATGTACAACCTTATATTACGAGTCTCACCAGGTGCTAAAGTAAACGGCACATATAACGAAGCTCCCACTGCTCCTTCCAAGCCTGCTGGATTCTCTTCCATTCTGCCCTCTTCCAAGTTATCCCAACAAATGCTCAATGGGTCGAACCAACCTCCACGAAACCAGTTATGATTAACTACCGTCTGGGGATTGTCAGTATAAATCATAAAATCACCTTGACAGAAAGGTTCATTCTCTGTGCCTGTCTGTCTTAGAATGAATCCATTCTTTGCTGCATCTATATACGCTTTACCTCTACCCGGAGTTTGCATAAAATTCATACTATTATATGAAAAGACGGCTTGTACTTCCTCATTACTGGTATTATGAAACTCATATTCAAACCCAGCAACCGGTAGACTTGAATTATCTTCATCCGTTGGTATAAATGGATTCCAGGCAACCAGTTTCACATCTATAGGGACATTCTGATCTGCCAACTCTACCTCCGCAAAAGGGAAACGTGACTGGAAACTATACTCCTTAAACCGGGGCATTCCCCATGAGCCGCCGTCTCCACGGCTGGAATTAGGAGCACCAAATTTTTTCCATTCTGGAACCGGCCCTTCCAGAATGCGTGTACCATACTCATAACCTTTCACATGAATTGCAGCAAACATCGTTGGTTCATTGAAAACATTCGGTCTATGACGTATAGACATATTACTCAATGCTCCTGTTCCTTCAATACAGAACATGCCCGTGCCTATACCTCCTATAGGGAAAGCTATTTTACGCGTATATTCACCTATATACTTCTCATTATAGCCACGTTCAACCGCACTCTCATGATGCCAGCACCCTTGAAAAATCAGTGCACAAACTACCAGACATATTAATAAATATTTCGTCATAAATACTGTATTTATTATCATTTTTTTATTTTGTATCAGGAGCTACAACTGTATAAACAGCACTACTTCTACCGGAAGAAAGGCGGAGATAACATTTTATATTTACTCCACTGAAAGATAAAGGTAACTGCAATGTATCCGTATAGAGTTTTCCATATAAACGAGGATCGGTACCATCTGTGGTATAATATATATCAGCACCCTCTACTGACGGCTTCAAATCCACTATCGCGTTACCGCCTCTAACAATAGCTTTATCCCAACCAATCGGTTCGGGAATACGGAAAGTAACCCCTTGTCTATCCAGTTCAGCCAAACATCCCGCTAATCTTTCACGGAAATCTGCATAATTCTTCTTTTCCGCAGGTGACCAACCTATTTCTGAAAGGGCCATAGCCCGAGGATATGCCATATAGTTCACTTTATCAGGATGATGTATAAATTCTCCCCAAACATTAGCTTGTACCCCCATTATATAACCGCATTGCTCTTTTGTAAGCTTAGGCGTATAAGGTTCATAGCTGTAGATATGTTCCAACGTAACCAGTCCTCCTATATTTAAAGGCTCATTAGTATAATCCTCACTCTGATAATAATCAATATACATATAGTTATTGGGAGCCATCACCACTTTATGCCCCATTCCCGCTGCAGCAATTCCACCGTTTTCTCCTCTCCAGCTCATTACAGCAGCATTCGGTGCCAGACCACCTTCTAAGATTTCATCCCAACCAATGATTTTTCGCCCCTTCCCCGTTACAAATTCATCCAAATGATGGATGAAGTAACTTTGCAATTCATGTTCATCTTTCAATTTATTTTCCTTAATGCGTCGTTGACACTTCGGACATTCTTTCCAACGTCTTTTAGGTGCCTCATCACCGCCTATATGAATATACTCACCGGGAAACAAATCTATCACCTCAGATAAAACATCTTCTACAAACCGATAGGTTTTATCATTACCGAGACAAAGAACTTCCTCCTTAATACCCCAAGTTTCCGGTATCCGAAATGGTCCGCCCGTGCAAGACAGCTCCGGATATGTAGCTAAAACAGACATTGTATGTCCTGGTAAATCGATCTCCGGAACAATAGTGATGTACCTATCTGCCGCATATTGGATAATCTCCTTAATCTGCTCCTGAGTATAGAATCCTCCATGTGGAATACGATCTTGTTCTGTCGGATTATGCCCCCACTGAGTACTATTACGCCATGCCCCAATTTTGGTCAATTCTGGATACTTTTTTATTTCAATACGCCACCCGGCATCTTCTGTCAAATGCCAATGGAATCTATTTATTTTATAACGAGCCATTAAATCTATATACTCTTTTACATATTCCACTGAGTAAAAATAACGTGCAACATCCAACATCAAACCACGATAACCAAAACGGGGTTCATCATTTATCATAATATACGGAAGCTGTATGCATCCATTTCCCTTATCAACAAGTAACTGCTGCAATGTCTGAATTCCATAAAATATTCCAGCTTCACTTCCCTTGATTGTTACTCCCTTATCATCCACAACTAATGAATATGCCTCTAAAGGCATTTTCTTGTCTATCTGCAAATGAATGGCATTCTTTCCTTTCGATCCTTTCTTCAAAGTCACCCCAAACCGTCCATCTAAATAATTATTAAAGAGACTGACTGTTTTGGTAAGCGCATCATTACTGTAATTTATACGTGTATCGGCAGATACATCCCAAGAACCTTCTCCCATCACCATTTCTTTTGGCATAGGAATTACTGACTGTGCATTACAAGGTAACGTACCGAGAATAATACATATTACCAATATGTATTCCCATCTGATTTCGTGTTTAATCATGACTGTAATTCAATTTTATATCTATATCCTTTTGTTTATTCACCTTGATATTTACTGTCTCGAATCCTTTGGCAGAAACCGTTAGCACATCGTTTTCTACAGTCAGAATGGAATATCTTCCGCCTTCCTTACTTATAACCGTTCTACCAGAATAATTAGATTTGATTTCAATTCCACTTATAGGGGTTGCTTGTACATCTCTGACACAACCAGCAACCTTTATCTTTCTTCCTGGATTCTTCACAATTTCATCCATGCAGAAGTCGTTATGACCAAGACTATTACTAGTCACCGGCTGTCTGCCAACAAAGATTGTCCTTCGTAATCTGATATCATCTGAGGCTGTTCCTATCTGTATTTCATACTCCCCTTCTTCTACTACTTTTTTCATGCTCAAATCATATAAGGCCAATTCTTGTATTGGTAGCTTCAAAACAACTGTCTGCATTTCGCCTGGTTGTAAGAATGGTTTTGAGAATGCCTTCAGTTGCTTGACCGGAGTCACAACCGAACTGACCACATCTCGAACATAAAGCTGTACTACCTCCTTTCCCGCTACACTACCCGTATTCTTCAAAGATACACTGACAATCAAGGTATCAGATGGATGTAATAACTCTGCAGAATAATGAGCATTCAAATACTCAAATGTAGTATAACTCAATCCATGCCCAAAAGACCATAACGGAGCTGGTGAAGAAAAAACATAATCACGTCCAGGTTCATTTGGTCTACCAGGACGACGATAGAATCCTTTGTCCGTTGGCAAATGATTATAAAAAACCGGTAAATGTCCTACGCTCTGCGGAAACGAGAATGGAAGTTTGGCTGAAGGATTAATATTTCCCAATAACATATCAGCTATTGCATCTCCAGCTTTCTCACCACCGTACCATTGTACAACTATGGCTGGAATATGTTCTTTTATCCAAGAAATAGAAAAAGGCTTACCTGTAACCAATACAACTATAACAGGTTTTCCTATTGCATAGATTTCTTCCACCAATTCTTCTTGTACACCTGTCAGATCCAGAGAAGAGAGGTCAAACCCCTCCCCACATGTAGCATCTGAATAGTCACGTGCCAGTGAAGCACTAGAAGAACCAACAAATACAACAGCCATGTCACTCGCTTTTACAGCAGCTACAGCTTCATCAAATCCGGATTTATTATCTGTAATAAGATCACATCCTGCCGCATAATTTATTTTTATCTTATTTCCAACCCGTTTCTTTAGGCCTTCAAGTGGAGTAACCCCATCTTTATTACTCCGGCTCCATGTATAATCCCCGAACTGTACTTGATTAGCATTCGGCCCAATCACTGCTAATGATTTTATTTTATTCAAATTTAAGGGTAAAAGAGTATTTTCATTCTTCAATAAAACAATCGATTCATCAGCCACTCTGCGCGATAGCTCCACCGCTTCTTTAGTACGCATGGCTACTCCCGGCATGTCAGCGCCCTGATATGGATTCTCGAACAATCCTAATTCAAATTTAACACGTAAGATACGTCCAACAGCCAAATCCACATATTTTTCATCAAACCTGCCTTGCTCTATCAATTGCTCCAAAGCCCAATAGCAATTACTGGAAGCTTCCAAGTCCACCCCCGCAGTCAAGGCTTGGATAGCCGCTTCACTATCATCCTTAGCTGTATGCTGAAAATCCTTCAACATAGCCACTGCCCCCCAATCGGAATATACATATCCTTTGAATCCCCATTCATTGCGTAAAATATTCGTCAGTAAATAAGAAGAAGCAGAATTAGGGATGCCATTCCAAGAATTATAGGAGGTCATCACCGCCTTCACTTCCGTATTCCGAACAGCCATCTCATACGGCTTGATATGGATATTACGTATATCCCGTTCTCCACTCTCAACTGAAGCCAAGTTCAGCCCTCCCAAAGGAGCTCCTCCCGGTCCAAAAGGTTTCAACATTGGAGATATTCCTCCGTCAATATAACCTTTCACTTGTGCAATCCCCATCTGTCCCACTAGCCAAGGATCTTCACCAAACGATTCCTCAACACGCCCCCATCGCAAATCCCGAACAACATCCAATCCTGGTGAAAGAGTCTGAATTACCCCTTGGGACCTTAATTCTGTAGCAATTGCTTTAGTCATCTGATAAGCCAAATCTAAATTAAAAGTACTACCAACGGCTACAGATTGAGGAAAAATGGTAGAACCATCATGTACCGAGCCATGTAAAGACTCAGTTACTGTAAAAACTGGGATTCCCAAGCGTGTCTCTTCAACCATATATTTCTGAATTGCATGAAATGCTTTCCGCACATTTTCACCAGTAAGATTGAATCCCTCAATACAGCCGTAACTAATATCACCAGCTGCATCTCTTAATTTTTGGTAATCCACCTCTTGACCATTGTATAATTGATAACCATGCAAATGACTTAATTGTGCTATTTTTTCTCGTAATGTCATTCTGCCCAATAAATCTGTAACCCGTCGTTCAACAGACATACTAGAATCCTTGTACACCGGAATGCATTGAGCCATGGAATCTACGGCAATAAGAACCGACAATATAAAAGGTAATAACCATTTTTTCAAAATCCTATCTTCAAGTAACATATTTCAGTAATTCAAAAAGTAAATATAAATATCAATCTTATGGTATAGCTTGATGGTCTGTATCACGCATTCTATACCAATCAACCAACTTTTCTTTCTCTGGTAATTTGAACGCCAGAGGTACAGCTTTGTCTTGATACCAGAAAGCCGCCGAAGAGAATTTAAAGGGCCGGGTCTGCTCCGGTTTACGGGGATTTATAAAATCAAAAATAAAACTTTCATTGAAACAGATTGCATCTTGCTCATGATAACGATACATACTCACCATCGAACGGAGCGGATCCTTTATAGGAACTCCATGCAACTCTCCACAGAATTCACCTTCCCTAAAATACCAGCCACCATTAAAATAATCTTCAAGTCCAGAACCAACTATAGTCGGTACACTTTTGTCTTCCGTATCGATATAAATAAACTCGGGTGCTTCCAAATATCCCAAGTAGTTTGGAAGCCAACTCTGCATGGACAAGGAACAGCCAATAAAATGTCCATGTCCTTTAGTCTGCAATATGGTTAATGGTTCATAACCAGGATTGGTACCAGCATTATATAAACAATGGAATCGTCCCATACCCTCAGGTAAACTCTCCAATTGATCATAATTGGCATTTAAGAAAACGCTTGTAGTCAAACGGTGATGAAGATTTTCCACTTCTATCCTTACCTTTTTAAATGGCATCGGAAAATAACAATAGAAACCTCCACTGGACATACCTATATATTTGGACATATAATGCTTATATTCACAATGCCCTATACCAAAGAAGTCACCAATCGGACATTCTACAGAAGGATAGTCCTCACCATCCCAATAAATACGCAAAATCAGCATTTTCAAAATAGTAGGATCAGGCCACCGCTCCTTACTTAAATCCCAATTTTCCCAAAACCAACCATTAATAGTAAACCACATACGGGTAATTACACCAGGAGAAGTGTGATCTACCAGTACAGATTTCTCACCCGGTCCAACCAAATGGGCTTTAATCTTAGTATTCAAGTCAAAAGTCGTAAACTGACGAGATACAGCGTTACGCATAGTATGGATAGATGTAAAAGCAGAGGTTTGAATGTCTCTCCGTTCTTTCTTGATGGGATTCAATGCATGCCCTACACCAGGTAATGCTGCCAATCCTACGGCACCTGCCATAGTAGCCAATGCTTTACGACGAGACATCTTTTGAGGGCTGGAATCCATATTGCCCGGAATTTGTTTTCTCTTCATCATATTATGTATTAACAATTATCCTTGCGGTTCAATCTCTAAAATAGAGCCTTGTATATGTCTAGTACCTTTGGCTCTGTCAAAGTTTATATAGTATACCACCAATACCCTCTTCTCATCCAGCTGTACAGCCCATGTATATCCGACATCTCCATCATCCGCATCATCTCTTATGATAATCTCAGGAGCCGTGGCAAAATCTGTACATTCTGCATTAAGAATTCTGGCTCTAACTCCACAAGGTTCATGACGATAACCATATGTCAACAAAACTCTATTGTCTGGCAGCCTCATTGCCTGGAGAGGATGTCCTTTGAACCCCATACTTTTCCATTCACCAAATGTTTTCCCACCATCTATGGACCGTGCAATACAAGCTTGGTCACCAAACGCTTCCGAACGCATAAAAGCAATCAAATCCCCATTAGGCGTTTCATACATGGAAGTCTCATTAAACGAGACCTTTTTATCTTTAGCAATTTTCGTACCGTATTCCCATGTTTTTCCTTTATCTTTGGATATAAGCAAATAGACCGACGTATTTCTTAAAGCTTCTGTATCAGAAGCTACTACTGCCCAAAAAATACGTCCATCTTTTCCTTCATACAAAGCGCCACGATTATAAGCCGGCAATTTACCTCCCAATCCACTATAATTTATTTCAGACGGAACGCTACAAGGTATAATCAAATCATTCCAAGTTCTACCATCATCATAAGAACGGAGCAAATATCCTCCTGCAAAAACAGCGTCTGTATTCTGTACGAACGGTTTCTTAAGAACAGCTAAACCATCCGGACGAATAAATGTCCACAAATAACTAGCACATAGCAGTGTTCCATCTTTCAACTTCAACAAACATGGATCTTGTGAGCCTCCAAACGGATGGGCATAAAGCAGTTCCGGTTCCTTGGTCCAATGTTCGCCATCTTTGGATCTCACTACTACCAGATAACTATTCGGGTCCAAATGATTATTCTTCTTCTCCTTAAAGACTTTACGGTCTGGAGCTCTTCTGAACGATACCAGTATCTCTCCATTCGATAATTTTACAGCTGAAGGAAAAGCGGAGTAAAACATGGTATCCTTATATATTATTACATCCTTTATTTTCTTGACACCTGGTATCAAAACGTCATTCTGTTGAGCAAATAATGTTGTCGCAGAACACAAGTGGACAAGCAGACAATAAAAGAGAAATATAGACTTTTTCATATATAATTTTATTATGTTCGTTTATCAATCTTTCCAATATGCTGTAAAGTTACAACATATTGGAAAGATTTCAATAATATACTTTATTTATCCCAACCAGGATTTTGAGTAACTTTCGGCTCCACGCTTATTGTTGACAAAGGAATGGGGAACAGCATCATATAATCTTCCCCCTTATGCTCTCTCAAAGAAGGAACCAAATCAAAGGCTTTGTCAAAACGTACCAAATCCCACCACCTTTTACCTTCAAAAGCCAATTCTAAAAGTCTTTCTTTCAAGATAGCTGCATCATTCGCCTCTTTTGTGCTATTCACATAAATATGCTCTTCATACTTGTCTTTATATGCACGTTTCCTGACCTCATTAATTTCTGCAGAAGGATCTTGTCCCAAAGCATTTTTAGCCTCAGCCTTCATTAATAAAATATCAGCATAACGGTACAATATGATATCATCTGCAAAAATACGATCACCATCTCGCACCAAGCCTTTACCTTTTAATACTACACTAACATAAAATTTATTTTCTCCAGTTTCCTGATCTTTAGAATAAATCTCAAGAAAAGAAGCATTTTTTCGAGTATCATCTTCTGTATATTGCTTTCTATACTCGTCCGAAGCTACTATAATACCTTGTCCCGGCCCTATCGGATAAACTATATCCTTTACCTCTTGAGGAGCATCTCCAGGAACAGCACTCGCATGTATCCACATATATCTGAAATAGTTAATACCAGATTCCAAATCCTGAAATCTAACACTCATCAAGATTTCATCATTACCCTTATTATCATAAGCAAATACATCAGCAAAATCCGGCTGTAAACGAAGCTTATCCGTTTTAATTGAATTCAAAGCATTTAATGCAGTTTCAATATCACTGCTTCCACCATTCATTTTTTTTCCACTCCAAAGATATACTTCAGCTTTCAAAGCCAATGTTGCCGGTTTTGACCACATAGCTCTTTGATCACCGAAATTGTCATCCGGATATAAAGACAAAGCTTTCTCCAAATCATCTTTTATCAGTTGGAAAACTTCCGTTTGGGGTCTTCTTTCTTTATAAAGGACTTCTGAATTTGTGTTTTCAATAGGATCTGTATGGATTATCAAATCCCCCCATGTACGAGTCATCACAAAATACATGAAAGCCCTCATTGTATAAGCTTGAGCCAACATTTTATTGCGGGAAGTCTCGTTATTAAAAGTCACATTGGGAGCATACTTTAAAAGAAGATTGCATGAATTGACTATCTGATAATAACGTATCCAGGATATAGGCATATTAGCTTGTGTCAACGTATTATAATAATAAATATCATATCCGCCATATCCACCGATACCTACAGTCAGTATTTCGCTACGCGCTTCCCCCAATATATACAAATCATGTTCAGCAGCTCCTCGTAACTGGACATAAATACCATTTAACGCACCCTTCACGTCATCTTCTGTCTGCCAGAAAGATTCATTCGTTATAAAGCTTATTGGCTTAAGGTCTAGTGCATCACAAGAAGCAAATGTCAGGACCATAAACAAAGCTATTGTACTATTTATTATATTTCTAATTTTCATAACTTTACTTTATTAAAATGATACATTTGCACTAAAAATAATATTTCTCGGCATAGCATATCTACCATTATCCTGTCCACCTTCTTCTGGATTAAGACCAGAATATTTAGTAAAATAGTGCAGATTATTTCCCGTAACCGTAAACCGAAGTCCGCTTAAACGAATCTTTTGTATGATATTTGCAGGAACTGTATAACTTAAAGAAACTTCTCTAATGGCTAGAAAATCTCCTGATTCATGATACAAAGAGCTACCTCGGATAGCATTCTGCTGTCCACGATCACCATGCCAATAGAATCTCGGCATGTCCGCTTTGTCACCTTGTTCTTTCCAGGAGCGATTTACGACATCTTTCGTCATATTATTATCACCCTGCCAATTATAATCCAAAAAGCCTTTGGCAAAATTATATATGGTATGACCCAATGTAAAATCAAGTCTGCAATACAAATCGAACCCTTTATAAGATAGAGAAGTATTAATACCCCCAGTCCAATCCGGATAAATATTACCAACATATACACGGTCTTTACTGTCAATCACACCATTACCATCAGTATCTTGCCACTTTGCATCACCACCATATTTGGTTTTATCAGGGACTGTAATAACATTATCTATCGGCTCATTAGCATTCTGTGCTTCCTCATCAGTAGAATATACACCTATCATCTTATAGGCAAACAAATCTCCAATTCGTCCTCCTTCCTGTAAACCACCTTGCCAAGTATGTTTACCCAGTTTAGCATCCCAAATGTACTCACCACCAATCCGATTATTTTCAACCCCATTATCTGGCAGCTTCAATATTTTATTGGTCACCTTCGAGGCATTAAAACCTAATGACCATTGAATAGAACTGGATACCGGTAATATTCTTGCATTCATTTCCAACTCAATACCTCTATTTTGTAAACGCCCTAAATTAGTGAAAATAGAGCCAAAGCCTGTAGAATGAGGTAAAGTGCGATTTGTCAGCAAATTATCTGTGGTACGATTGAAATAATCAAAGATAAAGTTTAACCGATTATTAAAAAAGGAAATATCAGTACCGATATCAAATGTCTTAGACTCCTCCCAACTCAAGTCTTGATTTGCCATAGTTCCCATAGTGATACCTGCATTACCTAAATATTTAGATCCTACACTATAACTACCTTGAGCCGTATAATCCCCCAAGCCTGAAATATTACCATTTACTCCATAGCTGGCACGCAATTTCAGACGCATTAGATTCTCAGGCATAAATGACCAGAACTTTTCTTTATCCACATGCCACCCTAATGACACGCCAGGAAAAAATCCCCATTTGTTGTTCGTACCCAAATTGGAAGCACCGTCATATCTTGCAGATACAGAAATCAAATATTTATCCTTATAATCATACCCTATACGAGCAAAAATACCTTGCATAGATCGCTCTGTAATAGAACTACTCACACTTACAGGAACACTTGAGGCATTCAAAGTAGGAATCAAATCAGTAGAAGCACCTCTACCAGCAGCTGCTAAACGGGCCTCTTTCCTAAAATAATAAGCATAACCAGCTGTTACATTCAAATTGTGTTTTTCATTGAAAGATTTAACATAGTTGAATACAGCATCTGCCTGATATTGCCGCCATTTGTAAGTATCAGCATTTGCATTTCTTGTAGTTATATAATCTCTCGGTCCATTCCAAAAAGCATCCCAAAAAGTATAGTTATTACTGTTCACTTCAAATAAAGAAAGAGCTGGTTTGAAAGACAATCCTGGCAATATAGTCCAATCTGCATCTACTCCTATTGATAAATTCTGATAGTCATACTCTCTTTGTGCCTTGTTCATATGATATACAGCATTTCCCAGATACTGGGCAGCTCCTGGAGCCAGACTACCATCTTCAAATCTGAATTTAGTGGTAGGTGAGGCAGCCGGTGAACGATAGAATGTTGCATCTGCAGCTAATGGAGAACCATACGTAAACGAGTTTGAATAAGTAGTTCTAGCTGAAATTTTCAAATTATCCCGTGCTTGCAAAGAACCATTCAAACTAAAATTATACCGTTTATATGAAGTTGTAATAACAGTTCCTTCATTAGTCATATACCCTAATCCCATATTAAAGGTAGCCTTTTCCGTTCCACCTGAAACTTCAATATGGTGATTATGAGAAAAACCAGTACGATAAATTTTATCCTGAAAATCAGTATCTGAGTATAACAATGTCTTACTCGGATCTACTGGATCTGGCATTGATTTCCACCCTTGATCTAATTTATAGCGATTCTCATCAGTCAAGTATTGAGTAGAGAAGGCAGTATTATTAGTCAGATCATTTCCTGTTCCATAACCTAAATGTCCTATCAATCTTTGTTCGGTAGCTTTTCCAAATTTCGCTGGTGAAATCATACCTTTCCTCATAAGGGTCAAAAATTCTTCAGCATTGGCAAATTCATATTTTTTACCAATATCAGAAATTGTCAGATTATATCTATATTCAACTCTGGTTTTACCGGCCTTCCCCTTTTTAGTAGTAACAATTACAACACCATTTGAACCTTGGGCTCCATAAATAGAAGTAGCAGCAGCATCTTTCAGAATTTGGATAGATTCAATATCTTCCGAAGCTATATGAACCATATTCGCCCTCATAACACCATCAATAATATATAGTGGAGTAGCACCATTAGGATTATTAATGGAAGTACCACCACGGACTATAATACGAGGTTCTGCACCTGGTTGCCCTGAAATACTTTGCACACGTACACCAGACACTGTACCTTGTAAGGCTGAAGCTGCATTTGCATAGGGTACATTCTTCAAAGCCTCTTTATCAAGCTTGGTCACAGATGTCGTAATCTTCTCACGAGACTGAGAACCATACCCAATGACTACAACTTCCTCCATTTGGGTGGCATCCTCTACCATCACTATTTTATAGTTACTCTTATTGGCAGATACCTCTTGAGTTTTCATTCCCAAATAAGAAAATAACAAGGCACGACTATCAACTGGAATACTAAAACTAAAATTTCCATCCAAATCAGTAACAACACCTAATGAAGTTCCTTTAACTTGTACAGCTACCCCCACCAATGGTTGTCCATATTCATCCATCACATTTCCTTTTACTGTTTTCTTTTCTGATTGATTAGTGGATAATACAGACGGAGTATCTTCCGATGCATATACACTTCCCACACTCAAAACAGTAAAAAGGAAAATATAAAATGCCCAATGTAATATCCTGCTATTAGATTTAATGTCTATTGTTTTCATTTTTTTTGATTATTTGTGTTTCAAACTATTATTAGATTCACCACTGTATAATTACTTTCTTCTTATTTCCATTATTCCTCCTTTCTCTATCAATTAACAAAATCTGTTTCTATGTCAGAAACAAAGCACTTTTTCACATCAATCTTCCCATATTTCACCTCAATGAAAGGTTTACCATCTTTTAGACCAACATTACCAAAACCTGTTTCCGTCGACAAAAAAGACGTAAAATCATCACCTATCCTTGAATCAATATATAAAGTAGAATCCACTGCATCATACTGTATTCCAGTCAAAGCTTGGAGCATAGCATAACTAGACATTGCACGGGCATACCATGCCCCACATTCATATTCATTAAATGGGTTACGTACTCTTCCATCATACCGATCACGACAAGTACGGACAATATCAAGTCCTTTCTCAACCTCACCTTCAAACATCAAATGAGAAGCCACTTGATATTCAATACCTGTCCATACCTCATTGGAGTAAACAAAAGGAAGTTGTAACTTTCCTCCTTTGGGCCATGAACATAATAATAAGCCTCCTTCATCACCTAAAGCAAAAGTCGAGCGCTGAGGATTTACATGTTTTCTGAGATTCCTCTTTAAATTATATTTATGAACAGACAATAAATGACTTAATATTTTCTTTCTATCTATAGCCTCGTCCAGTCCACAGACCAAAGAAAGCCATGCTCCTACTACTCCATCAGATAAACAGCCTTTTCCGTATTGATATTTCGGCCCTTCCTTTTCCAATAAATCCAAACCCTCTTTCGAATAATTAGAATTGACAGACTGTACTTTCGTCGGATCAGAAGCCTGCAACTCCTTCCAACGAATATTTTGAATAAAATATTCACCGTCGTACAATTGATTTTCCATGTAGTCAATACTCTTATCTAGCAACTCTCTATATTCTGTCATATCTTTCTCCAAATGTTCACCCATAGCAACAAATGCTTGTAATGCGCCAGTATAGTAACTATTAATCATACCACTAGGCCCCCAAAATTCAATGTCATAAGTATTATGATGAGGTTCCTCTATAACACCTTTCCTTTTAGGATCCCACGTATTAATGCAATAATCAAGACTATTCTGTACGTATGAATAAATCAACTTCAACCATTCGTCATTACCATATATATGCCAATCACGGTATACTTTCATAATACCACCTAACTGCCCATCAGCTGCTGCATGAAAATTATGTCTGATGGGTCGGATAGGAAGTGCAGAGCGAAATGCTTGGTGCCCATTCTTAGCTTGACTAACAAAAAATTCCGTTTCCCTCAGTGTTCTTTCCATTTTAGGAAACAAATGAGGTATAGCTTGAGCATAATTCCAAACATGTGTACAAGAACCATAGCAAGAGCCATATTCATTACCGCAACCTTCCCAATTCCACATCCGACCATCGTATTGCCGAAAAATCGTAGGTGATTTTAATATAGTAAGATTAGCAGCAACAGCTTCAACAACTTCAGCAGGCAAAGTTGTAGCATAAAATGCATCAGTAAACAGCTCTGTTTTTTCTTTCAACGTATTATAATTTTTCATCCAATAGTCTGCGACTTCCTCTATATTTGCAAATCTACTGCTATACCAGGGACGGTATTTATCGGACAACTGAATGGAAGTATCAATATAGCCTGCGGGCTCTCCTCTTTCATTAACTACAGGTACGATAGGTACATCTACATCATCAATCGGTTCCAATCCCTCACGAACTAATGAGAAAGGAACGTACCATGCCATATATAAACGGATTGTCTTTGACTCTCCCGGTTGCAATCTAAACGGTACATACAAGGAAGCTCCGGGAGCATCCGCCATATTAGCAGGATTTTCTTTAATTACCCCACTGCTCATCTCATTCCAGCACATCGTGAATGAGTCAAAAGACCATCCTCTAAACCAACAATAATTAACCTTAGTTTCCGGTTCATCTGTAAAGATTGCAAAATCAGCCTGATGAAACGGCTGCGTTTCTGTTCCTTTCTGTGATATTATAAAACCATTTTCAATTGGCCTAATAGATGCTCCTCCATTACGAATATCTACAAAGTTCTTTGAATTATAAGAAAATATGGCTTCTACTTCTTTAGCATATTTATTTTTAAACGTATATTCAAAACCAGCAACTGGAAGCCCTGAGTTATTTTCATCTGTAGGAATAAATGGATTCCAAACCTTCATTGTCACGTCCATCTTCAGTTCATCGTCACTCATTCTCAATTTGGCAAAAGGGAATTTTACTTCAAAATCACAATCTTTAAATCGAGGTAATCCCCACGTGCCGCCGTATCCTTTTGTTGACTGTGGTTGGCCAAATTTTTTCCAATCCGGTACTTGTCCTTCCACAACAATACTACCATTATCTACCCCTTTCAAATATAATCCGGCAAACATTGTCGGTTCATTCAACATCTCAGTTTTATGCCTAATATTCATATTAGAAATTGCACCACTACCTTCTACACAAAACATTCCCGTCCCCAATCCCCCAATAGGGAAAGCAATCCTGCTCGTATACTCTCCCGTATATTTTTCATTATAATCACGTACTTCTTCCATACTGGAGCAAGAAGCCCATAAACACAAGCAGATACATAGACCTAAAAAATAAAATCCATTTTTCATATATCATTTTTTTAATGATTTATTCCTTCAACATTCTCTATTTTTTCTCCATTTCTGTTCAATCTCCTCCAATGATAACCCTTTTGTCTCCGGCAAGAATAAATACCCCCATACCAAACCCAACACGGCAATAAATCCATAAAGAAAAAATGCACCTGCCGGATTCTCAGAAGTCGTTTGTCCAACAACAATTTCGGTACCTGGTATAGAAAAAAAATCTATAATCTTAAAGAAAGTAAAGGAGACAATGCAATTAAATATCCATACAGCCAATGAACCTATCGAAGTCCCCAATCCCCGTACTTTCTGCGGAAATATCTCGGAAATGACCAACCATCCCAAAGGTCCAATACTAATTGCAAAAAATGCAACATATCCAAACATAAAAATGACCATTAACCACCTTCCGATTTCGCCCAACTGATTAGCATAAATAAAACAAGCACTAAGGCACAAAACAGAAAAGGCAATTCCTGACAGACCAATAAAATACAACTTTCGTCGTCCGATTCTATCCACTAAATAAAGAGAAATCACTGTAAATACAACATTTACAATTCCAATACCTACAGAAGCCCAAATAGCAGAGAGTGTACTTTCAAATCCTGCCATCAGGAAAATCTTCGGACTATAATAAATAACTGTGTTAATACCTACAAACTGTTGAAAAAACATAATACAAACAGCAATCATTAGAGGAGTTCTCAACCAAGGCTGCATCAAATATCGCCATCCTACCGCACTATTCCTATCTTTCTCTATTTCCACCTCCATTTGTCCAATTAAATCATTTACTGTATTTTCCGGTTCTATTTTCTGCAACACTTTCCTACATTCTTTCAACCGTCCTTTACTCAACAGCCACCGAGGTGTTTCAGGCACAAAACACATACCTACCAGTAATACCAAAGCCGGTACGACACCTGCCCAAAACATCCATCTCCAACAATCCAACTTGTTTTCATCAGCCCAAAAGGTATCTGACATGTATGAAAGTAAAATACCTATTGTAACCATTAACTGAAACATTGAAACCAGACGTCCCCTGGATTTAGCTGGAGCAATTTCTGCTATATACATAGGAGAAAGGCTCGAAGCGATGCCGATGGCGAATCCGCCGATGAGGCGGAACACGTTGAACAGTCCGAACGTGTCGGCGGCACCCGTGCCCACGGCCGTACAGATGAATAGTCCGGCGGCCAGTATCAATATGGGTTTACGGCCTAATTTGTCACTCAGCTTGCCCGCGCTCAACGCGCCGATGAGGCAGCCGATCAACGCACTGCTCATAGCCCACCCTTGAAGCGAAGGGCTGTCGGCAATCTGGAAGTATTGTTCATAAAAAGGTTTGGCGCCACCAATCACGACCCAGTCGTAACCGAAAAGGAAACCGCCCATGGCGGAAATCAGCGCAATCAGAAACAGGTAAAGATTTGTTTTTGTCTTCATGATTGTAGAAATGGTTTAAGAAATATTTTCTGGGTGCAAAGTAACGCGGTTTTTGCGGTTCCGGAAATGGATAGAATCACTTATGATATGGACAATTTTGCGGTGGGGCGTTTTTGTGCGGCCAGACGGCGGTTCGGGGTATGGGCGATGCAGTGGCTTATTTTGACAAAGGGAGGACGGCGAATCGTTTGGCGCAGAACGGAAAATCAATCTCTTGAGAACGGAAAATCGTTTGGCGCAGAACGGCGAATCGTTCTCAGGAGAAAATTTTGTAAATCATAAATCGTTGTATCATAGTGTGTTATTGATGGAGCTCCTATTGGGCTTCTACTCTAAAAAATATTGACTTTGGAGCGAATTTGTTTGTTTTTGACGAGAATTTCGGACAGAGGCAAGGTTTTCTTTTCGTACTTTTGTATGCTGAGTTATACTACTTGAATAGC
>OHMA01000663.1_pt1 | contig 17898 bp, 20 predicted proteins | sample 1569171 | NCBI WGS metagenome assembly OHMA01 (sample SAMEA3879580, study PRJEB24766) | human gut metagenome | biome: human-associated habitat; feature: feces | place: USA | collected 1985/1987
GTACGCATTACACCTTCCGCATGCATCAAGCGCAGTTCGTCGCGGGTGTAATTGTTGGTTTTAATTCTGCCATCGATGAGATCGTGGCAAGCACTGCAGGCAATCGCTCCCTGGGTATCGTCCGGCTTGCATCCAGTTCCGCAGGTACCCGCCAGGCGGTAATGCGCCAGTACGCTGGTTTCAGGATTGCCATTGCAATACCCGGGGATCCGTACTGTGCATTCGCGGCCTCGGGCCGCTTTACGTAGGTTCGCCATACTCACCCCCACATCCTGTTGCGCCAGCGAGAGTCTGGCCGAGGCGGATTTTTGTCCTCCACCAGCTGCGCGCTGACGGTCCATGTCATAAAGCCAGGGTTTAAGCTTCGTTCGACCTTTACACCCCGCTGGCGATATCTCGCCATCAGTTCGTCGGCCTGCTGCGTTGTGCATTCGTGATGGTGAAACCATGAGCGTTTCATCGACATCACCCCGCGAAGCTTAAAAGCTGGTTGGCGGCGTTCTCAGCTTCCTGCAGGCTGTTGAATGAACGAGAGAGGATCCAACGCCAGAGAACATCCAGCGATGCTTTGTACAGTTCCTGGAACTCGCATTCGTCCATGCTTGCGAAAGAAATGCTGCGAGGGTGTTTTTTCAGCGTGCCGTCCGGCAGCTGTATGACGTCATAGTGGCCGGCTTCAACGATGACCCACGCCCGGTAAGCATCGAAGGATTTGCAAATACTGATATAGCCGGATCGCTTCTCAGCTATCCGGTCGAGATATTGCCCGGCGGCATCAAGCAACGCCGATTCACTCCCGCCATATGCAGCAAGGTATTTGGCGTAACCTGTGATAAGCCTGCGCTCGTTAGACGAAATCGCCCCGCCGGTAGGTTCCCAATATTCAAAGCCGAGATTGAGTAAAGCAAAGTAACGGCGGTGAAACGCCGGATTGCGGACAAGCTTATAATCGGCTTCCAGAACGGATCCGAGCTTGCATTTTGATTGCAGAAAATCACTGGTCTCCGGCGTCGCGGGGATCAGGATACCTTGAGACTGTTTTATTAAGTGAAGCTGCGCCATCACGTTCTCCGGTGGCGCATTACTGTCAGGTGGCTGGTTGTTCAGACCAGCACTGCAAGTATGATGTAGCTAGCTGTTAAGAGTCAATTTTAGAATTCATTTCCTGAATTATTTCTACCAGGGTTGCTCTTGACCAATGATGCTCATCATGTGTTAATTTTCTCGTAGAGACCTCACCTTTCAGATTAGAAAAAATATACCGCTCATTAGCTTCTAATCGAAATGAACACACTACAGTGCCGCTTCCATCTGTTATAGTGGCCAAAAAAACTCTTTTACTAATTGGTTCAACACCTCTAATTACCCTTTTCTTCGAACGACATTTGCTTACAACATAGAACAATTCACGCCTTTTAACACGTTTAACCACATCACCTCCATATATTGATTAACTGTTACCGAGTTAAACCCATAAATCTCCTAAAAATCACAAGCCTGACCCAATGAAATCATTCAAACAAACACAAACGCCCCAAGGAAATGAAACGACATCGATACAAGCATTACACAACCTAATTAATATCACAACACATAAATACATCAAGAAATATTTCAAAAAAAATTAAAACACAACAAACACAACAACATACCTTAAAGTGACATGTGTTTTAAATAAACACAAATAGCCGCGCAACATCTATGGTGACAAATGAGCATCGAATTACACAAGCAATAAAACAAATTGTTTTGTCAGATAAGAAAACAACCTAAAAAGTTGTTTGATGACAACCCGAGAACATTTGACGTTGTTAATCATGGTAAACGAACCTATTAGGTTGCTTAAAATAAAAACACAGCCTTGATACCAACTTTTATAGCTACACAAAAGTGTTTTGCAGCCTCCCCCTCCCAAAAGTTACTTTTTCCCTTCGCCGGTAAAAGTGTTTTACCAACTGCCAAAAAGTAACTTTTCTTAGGGCAACAGGTAGAGCTCATCACACTACTGCAAAAGTAACTTTACCCAGCAATCGCCAATACCAAATAACAAGAAAGAAGTCAACAGCCATTTTTTGGAGAGATAGGAGGTTAGTCTGAAACAACAGAAACAAAAATCCCGCCAAAGCGGGTTTTATCATGCTGCAATACTTTTTTCAGGCAAATCTCCGGCAGATTGGCCCTTACCACCACTTTAGCATGAAGCGGAGTTACCCCATGGGGGAGATTAGACGTTAAACGCCCTTTTCAAGGTTTTACCAGACTAAATTTTATTGTATCCCGATATACTCCTGGATGGCCTGGCACAAACTTACACTTTTTAATAGCAACCTCAGTTACCCTGAAGAAAACCTCATCGCCCGTTATGTCTATTGAGTACACATCGCCTTTATCATTAACCCACGCCGCATAATCGACACTCCCTTCAGTTCTCAATGCCTGAGCCTTGACTGGCATCGCTGGCGTAGGACAACCTATACGCACAGGCGCTATTTCTTCTTTATTATCAACAGCAAATGCCACATTTGATATAAGAACAGCGCAAACCAGAAGTGATGTTTTTTTTAGAAACAATACCATCTTTTGTTTTCCTTGTATCCCTAGGCTACTAAGACGCTTTTTCATGCGACACATGATGGGGTGGACCTACTTCTACATCCCCTCTGGTATAGAGGGAATTATAGTTTAAGTCGCTGCTGCCGTCTGACACATCTGTGGCAAATTAGCACTTATAAGTGCCTCAGTGAATGGCAGCGCACCGCGTACCACTGTCTTGGTCCGCAAAGAGTTAATGCCGCTGCAGATGAGAATGCAGGAATTGAACATATAGCAGGGTGAAGAGGTGATCCGTTTTGCGCCTATTCACCAGATATTGAAGTGGAATGACAAAAAGCCACCGGATATGGTGGCTTTCTCTGTTTACTCAATACTTTCAAACTCATCCTGAAGAATAAGCGAAGCTTGACAAGCTGAATTTAAAGTCCCAGACAACTTGCATAGCAAGCGATAATTATGTGGTGCATCATCACTAATCTTTTCAACAGATAACGTTACTGATTTAGGATCATTCAGTAGCATTTTCTTGATGTCGTTACTCAGATATCTTGGACAATATCCAACAATTTCAGCAGGCTTATCCGCACGAACAATGACAGCATCACCGTCAAATTCATTCTGAGGATCCAAGCAAAGGCGTAAATTTTCACCTGGTTGTAATCCCGTTACTCGCTCATTCGCCATCGAGTTCAGATAGCTCAAGCCATGTAGAAAGAAAAAGTGTTCAAACCTTCCGTTTTCATCAGCTTCGATTTTCTTGAAGATTTGCAGTTGGTCTGTACTTCTCAGTCCACCGGATCGAGCCAAAATGTCAATCGCATTCACGCTATCATCTTCAAACCCAAGCCACTTAATGAAACGTGGATACTCTGGTCGCCTAGGCGACAGAAGGCGGTTTTTGAAAAGAGGAAACAACTCTTCAGAAACATACGTTTCACGGACATCATTCATGCCACTAAAGAATGTAAATTTTGAGGACTTAAGCGCACCCTTTGTGTACTTAAAAACATACCCCGAGTTGCGTTCTTGCAAATTACCGACAACATGCCAGTTTCTGGTATCGGGCTCCTGCCATGCGACGTAAACGGAGTTTGAGTTAGTCATTCTAATAACCTTCTACGATTTTCCATTACCATGAGTGTTGCAAACTCACGCGCGATATCGGAGATACACGATGAGGGCACATTGTTAAACACTTCTCGAATGGAATCTTCTGTTAAAGCGCTCAGCTTACCCAGCCAGTGGTTGCGAGCGGCAGTTCTACCTTCAACAGCGAGCTGAAAGGCTTCAACTGTAAGTAAGGGCTTTCTATCTGTTTTTGCTTTGAAAAGCTCTGAGCGAGCTTTGCTTACAAAGCACGGGATTTGACGATTTTTATCTCTGGTCGTAAGTCTTTCATCGCGTTCATCATCTAACATCTCCCTTCCTAAACTGGCAGCATGGTCATACGTTGGACACAAAAACTGCTCACCAGTTTCATTGTTGAGCATAATCGCCCAATTTTCATGGTGGCGGTCTTGGTTACTAACTAGTGCATCAAGCATTAAGTAACCACAGAACACATCTGCAGCGTTTAACCCGTTTAAATCATAGGGGCTCGGCGGTGGCTGGATCGATGCCTTATCCAGACATCCTAAAACTCTTGTAACCGTGTGTTCTCGAACCCTTACAGGCTTTTCACCTGCCTGCAAAGGTTGAGGATAGTCAGCCGTGGAACTGTGTAAAACCTCATTCCCCATAACCATTCGAAAGCCAAATGGGATAAGATTCTGACTAACAACACCAAATCTATCATTACACGTAGCCAAATCATAGTTTGCATGCGGAATGTGCAGTATGTGACAAAGCTCTGCCGCACATTTTTCAGACCAGTGCTCACCAGTTCCAACCCTAGAATACTTGAACAGCTGTAAATTATCAGTGTCATTTGCGTAATAGAACCAAAACTTTTCTTTAGTCCCTAACTGTTCCAGATCGTTAGCAACCGGGCTAAGCGTTACCAGTTGGTAGGTCATATAGCTTCCCTGATTGGGTGGAGGGTATTTTTAGTGAACCCATTTTAACCATACAACACAGGAAACCCTAGATGTTGGGTAACAATAGAATAATACTGTATGCATGTCCAGCAAAATACTACCATACAACACTTACCCGTAGCGCACTCGTATCCCCGTCACGCCTGCCCGTTTTGTGTCGTGTTTTTCATGCTCCTGCACGAGATATGAGAAAGCCCGCCAGAACTGGCGGGCCGGATACATTTCACCCTCAGTCCAGTATCCCTCGGTATCTTTGATACATAGAATTTGCAGTGAGTTGCTCATTTGTCTGTCCCTTCTAACGCCGCTGCTATCTCTTCGAAAAAGCCATCTCGGGTATGGCTGGTCATTGCTGGTAAAAATACGGACATCAGCCTGTTTGTGTTGCAGTTCTCATCGTCTGCGAACAGAGCGATTTTTTTATCCAAGCGCACCTTCGCTTCCTGCAACTGCTCGTTTTTCTTGTTAGTGCGCTGGATATAGTCGGCAATGATTTCTATAGCCTTGTTTGTGTATTTTTCGACGTGTTCAGTCATGTGAACCACCTATCGCCTCAATCGTTTCCAATAACAACCGGCGGCGCGTATTTTCTGCAAAGTGACGGCGCCCGGTTTCTTTGTGGTAAAACTCGTTTTTGCCGACGACCCACATCCGCTCTGTCTGGTGCAGTTTTTTTTACCTTCGGACCGTCTTTGGTGATCACGGTGCCGGTATGGGTTTTTACGATTGTCATACGGCCTCCCCAAGCACCCAACGGAGTGCGCTCGCATACTCACCCTCGGCAGATTCCAGGGCTTTTGTGATTTCTTTGCGGGTTTTCAGGCGAGGCTTTGCATCACCGAGGACCTGACGTTGCCGACGGGCTTTTTCGTGGCCTTTGGTACCAGCTGTCGCCAGCTCGATTTCTGCCACTTTTTCCCGCTGCTCTTCAGGTGGGAGCACACCAAGCTGTCGCGCCTGGGTAATGGTGACTGTACCAGCCTCCACCGCTTCCCTGACGGCCTGAGTAGCATCGAGGAGGGAGAGCGTTGCTCGAACGGTCTGAACGCTGCAGCCAAACAACACCGCAATATCGTCCTCATCGAGCCCACGGTCGAGCGCGTCTGACATTTTTTTAGCCCGGCCAAGCGGCGTATCAGGTCGGCGAATTTCGTTTTCGCTGACCATGTATTTAGCCATCTGGTTTGCTGATCCGCGCTTAACGACCCCAGGAACAAGCAGTGGGTCTTTGCCTTCTTTCAGACGGAGTTTATTTGCCTCAAGGGTATGTTTAACGCGCTGACGGCCAACAACTACGCAGGTGAGCCCCGTTTCAGGGTCTTTCCAGACGATGATTGGCTCCAGTACCCCCAGCTCCGCAATGTTCAGTACCATCCCTTCCTCGATCGGCAGGTGTACACGCTCATCGTAAAGTGGGTGGGTCTTATCGGTGACCAGGTGCAGGTTTTCAGGCTCGAAATTGAGCACGTTTGTTTTGCCGCTGGCACCGTATACATCGATTGAATTCTTAGCCATGAATAGCCTCCTGAACATCTAAAACTCGCTGAAAAACAGGGCTGCCAAGCAGGCTGTAATTCATCCCAACAGCAACTTTCGGCACCAGGCCAAAACGCTTCATGTCAAAGTCGTTGACGGCCCGCTGATCGCGGAACAGCCCCAAACGACCATGCCGGACAACCTCGCCGGTCGCTTCTGCTTCGGAAAAATACCGCTGGACAGTAGCGCGGCTCAGCCCCATTTTTTTTCATTGCCTCGGTGGTCGTGAGGCGCCCCTGATGCCTGGTGATCCGAATCACTGCGCGGACGTACTCTCTGCGCTCAACTGCTGACAATGCTCTAGCCATGATTCCGCCCTCTGCCTAAACCGAATTTCGCGCGGATTTCCGCAATTTTGTTTAAGCCCTGCTCGTTACTCAGCGGACGTCCGCCAAGCTTTGGGATCTGTTTAACCGGATCGGGAATCACTTCCCCGGCATTCAAGCGACGAACCATACGCAGCAGCTCATCCTGCGCCTTACGTCGCAACTCAGTGTCGCTGAGGCCGTTTGCGCGCATGTCTGCGTACAAGCCAGTAACCATCCAGTAGCAGGCTTTGTGTTTAAGCGTTAACGGTTCGATTTTGTGCTCAGGCCATGGGTACGACTCAGCGTCTGGATACTGGCCGCGAGTCCGGCAATACTGGTAAACCATTTCAACCAGCTCACTCGCATCTGGCAGGCCTACAGTTACCGCCTCCTCAGAACGACACCAGGCGACGAACTGTCCCGGTGATGGCATGAATGGTTTTTCCTGTTTGCGCGCAACCCGCATTCCTGCGTTAATCTGCTCAACCGTGGTGATCCCGTTCTCTTTGAACGCCAACAACCACTGGCGACGCATCTCGTTGAGGTCTTCCACTGATTTGTTGGCCAGCACCGGGAAGACGGCAAGCAGCTGGCGGAACAGCTCGTTGAAGATCTCTGCAGTCTTGGCCGCCTGGCGCTTTACTGCCTGCTCGTCCTGCATTTCCGGAAGCCCGGCAGCCACTCGCTGGAAGTTTTCACGGTCGAAGTTGTGCATGCTTTCTGCGATAGATTTCATTCGAGTACCCCGTCGATCCAGTCTGTGTTGTCCAGCGCACTGGCGCCTGATGAGTTTCTTGATGGACCATGGCTGCGCAGGCGTTTAGTTGTGAGCTGATCCCATTTCTTACGTAGTTTTGAGGGGCAAAGGATGTTTTCCTGCCAGAAACCGTCCTCATTTGCCCACTTGAACAGTTCGCAGATCTCATAGTGAGTGCGCTTGTCCTGCAGACGCATCAGGCGGATGGTGTTCGCCCATTCAACCCAGTTCGGCTCAGAGAGGGAGGCATTCACGGTCAGGGCTTTATCGAAAATCCATCGCGCGGCTTTGAGGTCGTCAGCTGTTCCCCAGGATTTACCCGCAGGGGTATAAATCCCATCGGCCGCTTCTGGATGACGAGAGAGAAACTTCAAGGTTTCCTCGTTTCGGGATTCTTTAGAATTCCGAGACGAAGAAGATCTTTTACTATTGTTCTTGTTCTTGTATTGGGTGTCTCCCGTTTCCGGGAAAGGTTTTCCCGTTTTCGGTAACACTTTTCCCGATTCCGGGAAGAGTTTTCCCGTTTTCGGCTTGTCTAAAATCCACTCAGATAGCTCAGTATTTATACCGACAATTTTCATCACTCCCTGCTTATGAGCGAAGATAATTTTCCGCTCCGCGAGAGATTTGATTGTGTCGGAAATATGCGACTCTCCGAGGTCTGTCAGCTCAGCAATCACCGTGTTTGTTACTCGGTCCTGCTTCTTGTTCCATCCATAGGTAAGCCAGATAACAGCCTCAAGACACTGCCACTCACGACCTGACATCCGCAGACGCGGCTTGAGCTTCTGTATCTCGTTTGCGATCTTGGTATACCCGTTAGCCAGGTCGGCCATTTGACCTCCCGAACGCTCGGTTTTAATCGGAAAATTGATAACTTCAGCGGTATTTGACATACTCACTCCGTGAACTAAGAGCCCTTTTTTCACACCCCGAAGACTGGCTGTGTTGGCGCACAACAGTCTTCACCCTTTCAGAACAACCCAGCCTGATCGCCGCCCTTTCGCACTTTCCGCTTTGCTTCCCGGCGTTCAGCTGCGCTGGTCTGCTTCTCAGCCCATAACTTTGCGTATCGCATAACATCGTCAAACATTCCCCCTTTGCGGCTTGCCTGTGACATCCGCTTGTACATATCGACCGCCTGGTATGCCCCCCCCCTGAGCCACTGCTTGCGTGAAGCCCTGGCGAAGAAGTTCCTCGCGGACATTCTTTTCAATAAATTCGATGTGATTCATGGAACCTCGCTTACATCACGCCGAGCATTGAGCTCACGATCGTCATCAGCGCTCCTGTCTGCTCAGGCATTAGCCTGAAAAGCGACGCAATCCCCTCGCTCACTTCCTTCAGTTTCTGGTGCTCTGGCGCGTTCAGCATCACCGCCTGCTTTGCTTCAGCGCATTCCTTCATGGCCGAAGACAGGCGCGACAAAATATCGTCCTGAGGCATCAGACGATGTCGGAACTCCAGCGGAAGAACGGCCATGATTGCCGGGGTAAGAAGGCGAACGTACTCGCGATAGCGCTCAGATTCGGCCGGGTTGTCCAGGTAGCGAAAAAGCTTCTGTCGGGCACGGCTGATATCATCAGGGAACGCGATCTCCTCGCCGCCCTGCTGGCGCCACTCATCGATGATATGTGCCGACACAACATCCTGGCCCTCAGCTGCAGCCCAGGCGCGAACAGCAGAGCGAATAGCGTCGTGATCTGACTCTCTCAGCTGATTTCGCTTTATCAGAGCGCCGGTGTTGAATCCGGTATTTTGTTGAAAGGGAAGTGTTTGCATGTTCAGCCTTCCTGTTTCGGCAGGCCATCAGTTGGGTTTGGGTACGCCTCAGGATCAATTTCATGAGGCGTTACTTCCCAGTTAAGAAAACGGCATAGCGGGACGATGCGTTTTTGAGGCACTCCATTCTCGTAAATCCACTTACCAACAGCCTGACCGCTGATGCCAAAGTGCTTTCCGATACAGGCACGAGATGCTGCCTTACTGATTTTTTGTTGCGTCTCTTTGTTCATGTGCTCTCCTTGGTTTGATGGAGAGAAGCATACATGACGAAAGTTTATGTTTCAACAAACGAAAGAAATTGTTTTAGTGCTGAGTGAAACCTTAGGTTGTAAAATGCACTTATGAATGAGATCACTTACCCAGTTTTTGCCAAAAGAATTCAACAAGTCATGACTGAAAATGGCTGGAATAAATCCGATCTAGCCAAGAGGGTCATGCTCTCGCACACTGCTGTGCAAAATTGGGCTAAAGGGAAAAGTGTTGCGAGTGGTGAGAGGTTAAAGCGCCTTGCTGCAGCAACAGGAAAACCAGAGCACTGGTTCTTTCTTCCCTCAGATGAAACTGATGATGAGCCTGATCAGACGTTATCATCAAATCGTGACCTGGACGAAAAGGAGCTAATGATACTCTCGCTCTTTAACCAACTTCCTGAGTCCGAGAAGTTGCGTCTTATCCTTCACACCAAAGGTGTCCTGCACGATATCGAATTGCTTAAGAACGACGTTTACGACCTCATAAACAATCAAAAAAAATAGAAAACGTAACCCCGTCCAACCAATGGCACCTTTGCGGTGCCATTTTTTTTGCTCGAAAACGAAATAAATACTTTCATATTCACTTTACAACCGAAACTTTATGTTGCATCATTTATCACATCGACAACAAACGCATTGTTGTCAGGTGGTAAACGTTCCGCTGGCCGGCGACAAGGCAGAGGTTGAAATGAGTAAACAAGGCATCAGAGCCATGGTCATTTCGGCAGTAATTGGACTCTTCATCTGGATCGCGCTTATCAGCGCACTGAGGGAGTTATTTCTATGATTGATTTCGCACGCAAACCCGCTCGTCAGCAGGCTGTTCGTTTAAATCCGCTGTCAGCTTTCATCCGCCGGGTGTGCTACATGCTCGCGCAAAAAGGAGACCCTTCATGAGCACGATGTTTGCCCTGGTTCTCACCGTCAGCATGCTGACGGGCGGTAATCAGGATGTCCTGCTCGGCGTTTACGACACTGAGAATGACTGCAAGGCAGCTGCAGAAGACCAACACGTGAAAGCTGAATGTTATCCGCTGAAAGGTGTACTGGATGAGCATCCGGCCGGGTTTACGGTGCAAATGTAGGGGGGAGGAATGCAGAAGAAATGCGGTTACTGCCGTAAAGCAATCGAGGGAAAACCAGTGGTAAGCACCCTGTTGTATCTCCAGGGGAACCAGCTCGCACGGAAAGAAAAAGAGTATAGCTCTGAACGTTGCGCCTCTCACGACCAGATGGCTCACGAAGGCTAACGTAAACCCGCCGAAGCGGGCTGTACGTCCGGTGCCACCGACCAAAGTTACACCGGAAATTACCAAAACCAATGACCACCCTGAATGGGCGCTACCAATGGCCCGGGGGATTCTACATCCAAAATAGAGGCTATCACATGGAATATTTTTATCTGATAAAAGCGACTCAAAAATCGGGTAAAGCTGATGCCGTAATCTGGCGCACTAATAAATCAGAAGCTCGCGCCCTTCTGCAGCTGGACGTCGATCTGGAAGACGCAGGGATCGAAACAGGCCGCGGCAAAGACTATCAAAAACCAATTCGCACCGATTTCCCGGTATTCAACGACCTGCCGGCGGAGGGTGTTCTCGATTACTCATGGTGCGAACGCTACCAGCTCGGCGACGATGGCCGTACCTGGACTCTTAAGCCAGGACAGGCGTCTGCTGATGTTCATCACGGCGATGATGACGGAGTATCCGCTGAGCCCGTTAGTGGGATGCTGGCTGATGCCAATACTACTGGCGATGCGGCACAAGGTGAGACCGTGGAAACTTTCGGCAGCGATGAATACCAGGACGATTCAAGCGCGCTTTTTAACGTGGCAGAACTCCCCTTTCGCGCTCAGCTGCTGGCGCAGTATATGGCCGAAGAGAGTCACGTTTATCATATCAGCATGCCTCACCGGCAGGAGCTGTCAGTTCTGGAAATGGACACTGATAACGCAGCCGTCCAGGATCTGATTCTGGCCGCCGAGAATGTCCCTGAAATCAAAAAATACGATATGCCGACGCTCTGGAAATTCACCAGCGCCAATAAAAAAGTCTTCCCGGAAGGGAAACGGCATGAGCTCGGCAAGCGTATCCAGTTTGCAAAGCTGTGGTTCGCCACGAACGCGATCGACCGCGGCATTCTCACCAGGGAATGGGCTGCCGGTAACTGCATTTCTTCGATTTTGAAAACTGATGCAGGAACTAATGCTGGCGGCGGTAATAAAACCGATCGCAACCCTGACTACACCCATACCCTTGATACGCTCGATGTAGAAATAGCCCTGGCCACAATGCCAATGGATTTCGATATCTACAATTTCCCGGCATCAATTCACCGCCGGGCCAAAGAGATCGTTCAGAAGAAAGAAAGTCCGTTCAAGGAATGGTCGGCAGCGCTGCGCAAGGTTGCAGGCATCCTGGATTATTCCCGCGCCGCGATTTTTGCCCTTATTCGTGGCGCCACCAGCGACATTCATCATTTCCCGGTAAGTCTGCAGACCTATATCAATGCGAACCTGACCGAGCATAAGCATGACGCCCCTTCTGCTGAGACTCTTGAAAAAGCTGGTCATGTTTCATCTGCCGCCGTCACTCTGGACGCTGTGAAAAAGGCTATCGATGGAGATGAAGGTGTGCCTGACCTGGAAACTCTCCCAACTGACTTTCAGGTAATTGGCACCGAACTGGTGAAAGAAGCTCAAAAGAAACGCCCTGACGCTAATCAGGTTCTGGCCGCCGAACGTGGCGAATATGTCGAAGGCATCAGTGACCCCACGGATCCGAAGTGGATAACCGAAGACCTGACCAAACCCAAACAGCCTGAAGTTTCAAACATGGGCAATGGTGTTTTTTCGATTGATGGTCTGATGGATAGCCAGCCAGCACCAGCACTTTCTATCGTGGACCAGGCGCGCCAGCGCGCTGCAGAAGAAAAATTACATCCAGCTAATTCCGGGGAAACCACCAGCGATGTGCAGATGGAAACGGCTCAGCCGGTCGAAGACGAAAATGATAATGCGGTATCAGCAGGCGAAGGCGCTGATGAGCCTCCTGCGCAAACAATTGCCGTGAACATGAGCAAAATACTGGCTGAACGCTGCCCGGATCTTACCGCCGAAGTGCTGAAAAGCCAGGTTTCAGAGAGTGCTCATAGCGATGAAGAGGAAGAGGCTGAACAAGCAGCGCCAGCATGGCCGGAGTATTTCGAGCCTGGTCGATATGAAGGCGTGCCAAATGAGGTCTACCACGCCGCTAACGGCATCAGCTCCACGATGGTTAAAGATGCCCGGGTATCGCTGATGTATTTCGAGGCGCGCCACGTATCCAAAACCATCCAGAAGGTGCGCTCTCCTGTTCTGGATATGGGCAATCTGGTGCATGCACTGGCGCTGCAGCCTGATCAGCTGGAAAAAGAATTCAGTATCGAGCCGGAAATCCCGGAAGGTGCCTTCACCACGACGGCGACGATCCGCGCATTTATCGACGAATACAACAACGGGCTTCCGGTTTTACTCAGCGCAGATGACATCAAAAGATTCCTGGAGGAATACAACGCGAACCTGCCCGCCCAGGTTCCCTTGGGTACATCAGTTGAAGAAACCGGCCAGGGTTATATGTCTTTACCTGCTGAGTTCCAGCGCATTGAAGACGGTCAGAAGCAAACCGCCACCGCAATGAAGGCCTGCATCAAAGAATACAACGCCACCCTGCCCGCCCAGGTGAAAACCAGCGGTGGCCGCGATGCCTTACTGGAACAGCTGGCGCTTATTAATCCTGACATGGTTACTCAGGAAGCACAGAAGGCGCAGCCCCTGAAAGTCTCTGGCACAAAGGCCGATCTGATTCAGGCCGTGAAATCGGTAAAACCGGATGCCGTGTTTGCCGATGAGCTGCTGGATGCATGGCGCGAGAACCCGGAAGGAAAAGTGCTGGTTACCCGCCAGCAGCTGGCTACGGCACTGGCCATTCAGAAAGCACTGTTGAATCACCCGACCGCTGGCAAGTTGTTGACGCACCCGAGCCGTGCCGTCGAGGTGAGCTATTTCGGCATTGATGAGGAAACCGGGCTGGAAGTTCGCGTGCGCCCTGACCTTGAGATAGACATGGGCGGCCTGCGCATTGGTGCGGACCTGAAAACCATCAGTATGTGGAACATTAAGCAGGAAGGCCTGCGCGCGAAGCTGCACCGGGAAATCATCGAGCGCGATTACCACCTGAGCGCGGCTATGTACTGCGAAACCGCAGCCCTTGACCAGTTCTTCTGGATATTCGTCAACAAAGACGAGAACTACCACTGGATCGCCATCATCGAGGCATCCGAAGAACTGCTGGAACTCGGCATGCTGGAATATCGCAAAGCAATGCGTGCCATCGCGAACGGTTTCGACACTGGCGAATGGCCGGCGCCGATTACCGAAGACTACACCGAAGAACTTAACGATTTTGATATGCGCCGTCTCGAAGCGCTGCGCGTACAGGCATAAGGGGGAACAGTCATGGAAAACACTAACATTGTTACAGCCGAACAGCAGGCACCAAACACCATTTCAGCTAGCAACGCGATCTTTAACGTTCAGGCTCTCGGTCAGTTAACTGCTTTCGCAAACCTTATGGCTGATTCACAAGTGACAGTGCCAGCTCACCTTGCAGGTAAGCCAGCCGATTGCATGGCCATCGTTATGCAGGCTATGCAGTGGGGCATGAATCCCTATGCAGTCGCGCAAAAAACGCATCTGGTAAACGGCGTGCTCGGATATGAAGCCCAGCTCGTCAACGCGGTAATCGCCAGTTCCAGCGCTATTAACGGTCGATTTCATTATCGCTACGGCGGCGACTGGGAACGTTGCACAAGGACGCAGGAAATTACCAGGGAAAAACACGGTAAAAATGGGAAATACAGCGTTACAGAACGGGTGCGCGGCTGGACTGATGAAGACGAAATCGGGTTATTCGTCCAGGTCGGCGCGATTCTGCGCGGTGAATCAGAAATCACCTGGGGGGAGCCACTTTATCTCTCTGTAGTCGTCACACGTAATTCTCCTTTGTGGGTTTCTAACCCGAAACAGCAGATCGCTTATCTGGGCGTCAAATACTGGGCACGGCTGTATTGCCCGGAAGTCATCCTGGGTGTTTACAGCCCGGATGAAGTTGAACAAAGGACCGAGCGAGAAATAAACCCGGCGCCGGCGCAAAGAATGTCTGTCGCAGAGATCACCAGCGGAACAGACATCACCACCAGCGCGCAGGATTCAGCTCTCAATATTGATTCCCTGGCAGATGATTTCCGTGACCGCATTGAGCGCGCCGAATCGGTCGATGCAGCAAAAGCCATCAGGGCGGATCTGGATAAAGAGAAAGCTGTGTTGGGCACTGTTCTTTTCACCGAACTGAAAGGTAAAGCCGTGCAGCGTTATTTCATGGTAGACGCCCGAAACAAAGTTGAGGCCGCGATCAACTCTCTACCTAATCCCGGAGAACCGGAAGCCGTCGAACTGTTCGCTAAAGCTGAAGGCATTCTCAACGGCGCGAAACGCCACCTCGGTGATGAACTGTATGACCAGTTCCGCATCGCCCTGGACGACATGAAACCGGAATACGTGGGTTAACCAGATTGGGAGGGGAAACTCTCCCGATAAAGGAATGTATATGCGATTGATTAACCGAAGCAGACACTCCCCTCTGGGCCGCCAAGCGTGCGATGCGGCACTGGCAAAACACGTTGAGCTTTATGGAGCCTACGGGCGACAGAAAACAAAGAGAACTTATACGGTGGTGGTTCAAGGCTCAAAGATCACTGTAGAAGTTGTTAACAGAAAAAGTAGCTATGTGGCCACAGCCATGAGCTGCGCGCGCCGGCTACACCATCTGCCTGGACAATGTAACTAAGGGGTTTTTATGACTAATACATCTCATAAATCAGATGAAATTTTGATAACCGATGACGTTCTGTCCAGATACAAAATATCGCGCAGCACACTTTATTTCTGGAGCACCCCATCCCGGATGCCCTCTTACTTTGCTCAGCCATTCCCGCAGCCTAAAATAAATGGCAGCCCTAAAAGGTGGAGACTTTCAGACTTGTTGGCCTGGGAAGATAACGTGGGGATCAAACCAGAGGCTGACCAACCAGCTTCTCAAGGTGATCCTGCCAAACAGCAAGCCAGTGACGCTGATCATCCAGATAATCATGCAGGTTATAACGTGCCATGACACCTGCCATATGATGGCCAAGCAGTTTTTCCACAACATGTGGCGGCGCACCTAATTCAGAAAGGCGTGTCGCCACTGTTCGCCTGAGGTCATGGAGAGACCAGGGTTTCATGCCTGTTTTCGCTATAATCTGAGCAGAAAACAGAGCGACGTTTGGTTGTAGTGGCGGTCTGTCATCTTCTGGCCCTCTGTAGCGTGACAGCGTCACAACGTGTTTTGAAACTGACGTTTCCTTCTCTGCTAACATCATTCTTACTACTGCCTCGGGAAGTGCCCTTCTGACCGATTTCCCGGTTTTATAATCGCTTGCCGGAATGGTCCACGTTTGCTCATGGAAATCGAACCACTCCCATCTTGCTGTCCTGATCTCTGTACTCCTGCAGCCAGTCATGATGAGAAACTTCATTATCAGCTGTTGTCTGTACTTCAATTCAGGAAGGATATTCCAAACTGTTTTGATTTCCTCATCACTCAATCTGCGATCTTTTACGGATGCTGTGAGACCTACGTCAGAGCGCCTAAGGCTCTCAATTGGGTTCACATTAATTACCCCTCGATTGGAGCAAAAACGGAACGTACGCTGCATCAGCCCAAGCATCTGACCAGTGACAACTCTTCGCCCCATGCCATCAAAAAGGTTAAGCCAGTGCGCTTTAGTGGTCTGATCAACTATCATGTTCCCCAGCACAGGCGCTATATGGTTATTGAAGTCCCGTCGGTTAACCTTGATTTTCACAAGACCTTCAGGGATGCAGTAATACTTTTCCCAGTAATCGAAAGCCTCTTTAACGGTGAGCGCTTCGACTTTTTTCTGTTTCTCCAGAACTGTTTGCCGTCTCGGATCGAGTCCTTCTGTCAACCAGGCCCTGAACTGCTGTCTACGTTCGCGAGCTTGAGATAAGGAGGTGGTGGGATAATCGCCAATCGTTAGCTGAGCGGCTTTCCCGTTCCATCTGTAGCGGTAAAAGAATGTTATACTGCCGGAAGTAGACAACCGGACATTCAGACCATGGGCGTCCGATATGACCTCGATCTGGTCTCTCTTTTTGCCAAGAGCTTTTCTTAATTTTGTGTCGGTAAGCAATGTGTACACTCCGGAAGATGATATACACATCAGTGTACACATTTTGGTTAAATTGATAACCTTCAAATCAATGCAGAACACACAAAATTAAAGCACTCAATGCTGGCAAGGTGTTGGTATTAGCGGGATTTTTGAAAAGACTTAAAGCATGACTAACAAACTTAAAACGGATTCATATGCCCTACGATAGCGTTTATCTGGAAAAGCGTCCGCCCGGCGCGCTGCGCACCGTATGGCGTAAGTTCTATGGCGACACCACGGCGATGATCGGTCTGTACGGCTGCGCGGGCCTGCTGCTGCTCTGCGTCTTCGGCGGCTGGTTCGCCCCCTACGGCATCGACCAGCAGTTCCTCGGCTACCAGCTGTTGCCGCCGTCGTGGTCGCGCTATGGCGAAGTCTCCTTCTTTCTGGGAACCGATGACCTCGGCCGCGATGTGCTGAGCCGACTGCTGAGCGGCGCGGCGCCCACCGTCGGCGGCGCTTTTGTCGTCACCCTCGGCGCCACGCTGTTTGGTCTGGTGCTGGGCGTGATTGCCGGATCGACCCACGGCCTGCGCTCGGCGGTGATGAACCATATCCTCGACACCCTGCTCTCCATCCCCTCGCTGCTGCTGGCGATTATCGTCGTCGCCTTTGCCGGGCCGCATCTGAGCCATGCGATGTTCGCCGTCTGGCTGGCGCTGCTGCCGCGCATGGTGCGCTCCGTCTACAGCATGGTCCACGATGAGCTGGAGAAAGAGTACATCATCGCCGCCCGCCTCGACGGCGCCTCGACGCTGAATATTCTGCTGTTCGCCATCCTGCCCAATATCGCCTCCGGCCTGGTGACCGAGATCACTCGCGCCCTGTCGATGGCCATTCTGGATATTGCCGCGCTGGGCTTTCTTGATCTCGGCGCCCAGCTGCCTTCGCCGGAATGGGGAGCCATGCTGGGCGATGCGCTGGAGCTTATCTATGTGGCGCCGTGGACCGTGATGCTCCCCGGGGCGGCGATTATGCTCAGCGTACTGCTGGTCAACCTGCTGGGCGACGGTATTCGCCGGGCGATCATTGCCGGGGTAGAATAATGCCGTTACTCGATATTCGTCACTTAACCATTGAATTTAAAACCAGCGAAGGCTGGGTAAAAGCCGTCGATCGCGTCAGCCTGACGCTGACCGAAGGCGAAATCCGCGGCCTGGTGGGGGAATCCGGCTGCGGCAAATCCGTTACCAGCCTTTCGCTGATGCAGCTGCTGCAGCGCCCCCAGGGCCAGATCGTTCAGGGCGAGATCCGCCTGAACCTGGGTAATGGCAAAGCCTATGATGTTGCCAAAACTCCCGGCACGGTCATGCAGCACCTGCGCGGCAACTATATTTCGATGATCTTCCAGG
>OHMA01000671.1_pt1 | contig 17756 bp, 30 predicted proteins | sample 1569171 | NCBI WGS metagenome assembly OHMA01 (sample SAMEA3879580, study PRJEB24766) | human gut metagenome | biome: human-associated habitat; feature: feces | place: USA | collected 1985/1987
TTTCCCCTTTTTGCTTTAGCGTAAAAGGTAAATTAAGTGGAAAGTTTAATCCACCAGTCCATGTAGTTAATTCAATTAACTTTTCATCTATATCAGTAAAGAATGGATTATGAGCTATTAAAATAACTTCTCCAGAGCAATCTTTTCGTCTTGAAATAATATTTATTATAGGTACACTTTCAGGAACACATTTTATCTTTCTTTCAACTCCAGCATAACTATAATATAAATATCCTTCCCCTAATTTAGGATTAAAAACTCTAAAAATTCTATCTCTAAATAACATTAAGTCCTCTTTTGAATCTGCTGCTAATGAAAATCCTATTACTAATTGCCTTGATTCTAAAAATGTCGAGTTATAACTTGAACCATCTTGTTTGTATCCTTTTGTTGAATTTATTTCAGTATCAACATTAGAGAAGCCATCAAGACTAGCTAAGAGGAACGGTTTATTTATAGAAAATGTTATAGATTCATTTAATTTATTAACAAATGTTACTTTCTGCATTATTCTCCTCCTTAAGCTAATCCTAATCCTAATTGTCTTTCTAAGTTTCTTTGTTGCCTCATAATTTCTCTTTCACTTAACTTTTCATTACTATAGAAATTATAAGTATTTCCACTACTTAATTTTTCCTTTGTTTCAGAAGCAGTATAAACTCTAGAACCTCTTGGCATTTCAACAAGTTCTGGTCCTTGTTCTCCAACAATAGCCATACCACCTTTAAAATAATCTGTTCCTTTATATAGCATTGGTATATTAGGTATATTAATTCCCTTACCACCAATTGCAGGAACCCAATCTGGTACTTGAAGCTTATTTAATCCATTAATAAAATTATTTATTATTCCAATTACAGTATTAATAGGTGATTTTACAGCTGTTACTATACCACTAAATACTCCTTTAACTATGCTAACTACACCTTCCCAAGCTCTACTCCAGTTCCCACTAAATACTCCTTGCACAAACTCTATAATTCCATTAAGAATAGGCTTTAAAGAATTATTCCAAACATCTCCTATACCTTTAAATACATTACCCACAATCGGTAGAATTCCATTTTCAAAAACATATTTAAATGCTGGTAATAGTATATTTTTAATAAAATCACCTATTGCTTGTAGTACTGGTTTTAATGCACCTTCCCAAAATGATTTTATAGTAACTACAAAATCATTAAATATAGTACTCATACCACTGCAATTTTCATCAAAATATTGTTTAGTTGTTTGTATTATATCAACTATAAAATCAAAAACTGGTTTTAAAATACTTTCCCAAACAACTTTTATAGAATCAGTCATTATTTGAAAATAAGTACTAATTGCATTAAATATAATATCACTATTAGCCATTAAATCTAAAAATATTTCTTTTATTATATTAAAAATAGGTTGTCCTAACGTATTCCATAGGTCTACAACTATATCCCAAAGACTTTGCCAATATTCAACTACATTACTAATCATATCAAGTACAGTATCTGGTATTTCTATTCCGAAAACTTCTTTGAATACAAACCAAATATTATCAACTATATCTTCTCCTTGTTCCATGCCTTCTTTAAATGAATTTATAGCATCTGATATTTTAACTACAAATAAGTTTGCATTTGAAACAAAATCTGCAAACATTTCAGCACCTTTTTTAGCAAGTGGTAAAAAGAAAGCACCTATAGTTTCAGTTATGTTTCCAAACTGTTCTTTTGCCTCATTAAGATAAAAGCCCATAGACCTATTGCCTTCATTCCAATAATCAACTGCATTTCCTGAAGCTTCAAGAGCAGCCTGATATATTACTTGTGCTTTTGTTGCATTATCTAATTTATCATATGTTCCAGAAAGACCTAAACTTAACATAGCTTGTTCTTTAGCTGCATCATTTATTTTAATACCATACTTTTCAAGACCTTTAGTACTTCCTGTCATAGCTGATTGAATATCATTTATAGCAGTTGCTGCATCTATTCCATTCCAATTAGCTAATTGAACCCCTAATTCAGTTGCTCCTTTAGCCATGTCAACACTAGCTTCTTTAGCCATTCCCATACCTTGAGTAATGTCTGCGATACTATTCATGTACCCAGCTATCGTTCCAGAACCCAATCCAAATGAACGCTCATTAGCTAGAGCCCAATCATTTACAGCTTCAGCACTATCACCAAATATAACATCTGTCTTCTTCATTGTTTGCTCTAATGCTTCTGCTGCATTAATGCAAGTTTTCCCAAAATCAGCAATAGCTTTAACTGTAAAAACAGTCCCTATTACTCCTGCTGCTTTCTTTGCCAAATCACCAAGTTTATCAAATTTTCCTCCAGTATCTTCAGCAGTTTTCCCAGTATCGGAAATACTTTTCTTAGCTTTATCGTTATCAACCATTATTGATCCAACAAGCTTAAATATTTCAATTGCCATTACCATCCACCTCCTTTAGAGTAAGATTAATAATGTTATTTACTCTACTTAATATTTCTTCAGTATCTAAGTTTTCAATTTCAACTTCTCCTGAAGGAATTATAGTACTTTTAAATTCTTCAAATGATATATAATTTTCTTTTGTCATATTAGGATATAAATTTGCCCATAATTGCCATATCTTCTCTTCTTTATCAGCTTCATAAGCAACTTTAATGAAGTCATATCCATCTTCAAACTCTTTCCTCATTATATATTCAATATTGTTATATCTTCTTAATAAAAGCTCCTCAGTTACTTCAGAAACTGTGAAGCTTTTGATAAAAAACTTTTCCACTTCTCAACTGATGCAATTTCAAATATTTTATCTATTAACTCTTCTGGATCTAATTCTCTAACTTCCTTTTCTGTCATTTCAAAAGGACCAGCTAAAAATTTATATATCTTTTCTTCACAATATTCATCTGCACAATTCCCTACAATTTCAAAAATAACACTCATTCCTACTTGTCTTTCATCTTGTGTCTTATCAATATTTTTAATTACTTCTACTATATCTGCTTCTTTTAAAACTCTAGCTAATGAAAAAATATCTTGTGTTTGTAAACTTCTCATTATAAATCTCCTCCAAATAAAAAAGAAGTTGTTTCCAACTTCTTTATTTTAATTATTAATTTTATTGTTCTTTTGGATAATAAATTGCATATGGTGGTGTTTCTAAGTCTTCTGCAATGTAATGTCCATAAACAGTTACACCTAATACAGCTTCTGATTTAGGCGAGGTTTGTAAGTCTAATCCATCCGTGCTTAAAGCATTATAAACTTGAATTATTACTGGTTCATTACTTCCACTTATAGTACCAATGTAAGTTATATTTTCAATATAATCTTCATCAGCTATTAAATTCTTCCCCTTTATTACATGATGTTTTGAATCATCTGTAACTTTTGTAGCACCTAATGCTAACTGTAAAGTTTCCTTAGTAGTTTCTATAAGATTCATTGACATGCTAGTTTCCCATTCATCAATTTCCTCTAACCCAACTGTTCTGACTGGTGCTCCATCAACTTCTATTTGTCTAATTGTTGCTACTGCCTTAAAACTACCTCCACCTCTAGTTGCCCCTATTAATTTACCTGCTTCTTTTGCAGTTTCATAAGTATCTGTTCCTACTTTAAAATTTTTAAAGTAGGCTCCTGCCCCTGTTAATAAATTATCTTTTGTCTTTTGAGAATATCCACTTTTTACTTTGCCCATGTCTACTCCTTTCCGAAATACCTTATTTCAAATGTTTCATTAACTCTTTGAATATTTTTATCTTCATCATCAACAAACTTTCTATCATTGTTATAATAAATTACAAATGAATGTTCACTTGAATTTACAACTTCTTCATCTAATAATTTTTCTATATTATCAGCTAAATTTTCTATTGTTTCAGATGAATTATTTCTATCCCAATAATCAATTTCTAACTCCTTAGAATCTCCAATATCAGTAATCTTATAAACTATATAAGGAAATTGAGCTGTAGAAGATGCTTGTCTATGAAATACTCTTTCATGTCCACTTTTAATTAATGAATATATATCTTTTCTTAATTCAATACTCTTAGCCATCTGCTCCTCCTTTATATTCTTGTTCATTAATCATACTTAGCGCCTTAGATTCACTTTCTAAACCACTTAAATATTTAGATTGAATTTCAATTATCTTTGGAATATTATCTTGTACTGTTTCTTTTAATAGTCCTAATTTCTTTGTTTTTGATGAACCAAGTTCCTGGAATCCTCCATAAAAGGCATTAGGTTTTATACCAACTTGTAAATCCTTATCTTTTCTCCTAACCCAATATTGAGTATAACGTCCAACATTACCTTTCTTTCTTGAAAATAATCCATAGTAGCTTCTTCTAAAAGTATGGCAAATAAATTTACCACAATCTCTTAGTGCTGCTCTTGTAAGCTCATCTAATGTATAATTTACTCTATCAACATTAGATGTAAATTCTACATTACCATTTTTCATTTTGGTTATACTAGGAGGTAATGGCATTATTAATATCTCCAATACAAATTAATTCAGTTATACCATCATTCCTAGTATATACTCTTAAAATTCTGTATACCTTACCTCTATATCTCAGCTTTTCCTCATATTTAAATTCAAATGATCTTATCTTAAAAACATATTCCGGCTTTAAACCTACAGCTTGAGCTTTATAAAATTCACTTTGTTTTATGGATTCCATATGAGCTAAAACTTTTCTTTCAGTTTCATCACATATTAAATCTCCAACTTCATTAGTTCTATTTACACATGTTATTAAATGTATTGGATTTAAAAACTTCATAATCTACCCCCTGCATATCTGCATTGCTATCATATTAAAAGCTGGAGAAAACTTAGTTTCTCCAGCCTTATTATTTAATAAATCATTTACTCCAATCGCTATACACGAAACTATATCTTCCGTAATTTCTTCGCCTATCTTCGCACCAGCATTCATAAGAAATAGCTTTACAGCTTTAACCTTCCCTCTAATATTAGCTATAATATCCTCATCATCTGTTGTTATGCCTAAATCTGTTAATACTAAATATAAAAGATATTCATCCATACCTTACTCCTATTGCGTTGCTTTCTTTAAGTATATAAGCCCACCAGCTCCAACAACCTTATTCTTTGAATCTTTACCTATTGCCATTTTACCATCTACAATCATTAAGCATTTATGAACCCATTTGTTTTTATCTTCATCATAATATTTTTTATAATACATTGATAAGTTAGAATTTAAAAGATACTGTTCTAGGTTTACAAGAGCTCCAAATATCTCTTCATTTGTAGCATTATCATATCCCTTGAATTGATCAGTTGTTAATACCTCTCTACCATTTAATATTTTTCTACCCTTTTCATCTATTTTACCTAATCCTATTTTTTGTCCTGTTGTGTCAGTCATTGAATTTAAATGCATTTCCCAAGTTTGCTTATTCATCATATATACTAAATTTTCATTATCATATGCTTCATCTACTGCTGCTTCTGTTCTTGCCCATCCTTTTACAGTATCAATTTCTTTAGTTGTAAAAGTTATAATATTTTCAACTGGTAAATCCGCAACTTTTGTTAATCCTAAAGGTTGTCCACTTCCTGTTCCACTTACAACCGCCTTTTCTATAGCTCTTATCATAGCCTTTTTAATTTGTTTTACTATAGTTTGCTCAAATACTGGTAATGATACAGTTGCAGTTAATAAACCTACTGCTACTCTAGCTTCTAATATATGATAACCAAATGTTAACTTAGCCTCCATTTTAGCCTTTTTCTCAGTTGATGGAGTAGATTCATCAGCTAACCATGTAGCTTCAGGCATTATTTCACTTATAGGAATAGCAACACCACCTTGATATTGAGTTTGAGTAATTTTATTAATTATCTTACCTTCTACAGTTAAATCCTCAATTACTTTATTCATTATTGTAGTTGGAATTACTGCAGCAACATCACTTACAACTGTTAATTCTGCTGACCTTTCCTCACTTCTAAACTTTTCAGGAATAGGTGTTCCACTCACAATATAATTTCTAAAAGCTTGTCTGTACTCTAATGAACCATACATATCCTCATCTTCTCCTTCTGCTCCTCTTGAACTTACTCCTCTTCCATATGTTCCTAACGGATTAAAGCTTCTTTGTTCTGGATTTCCACTATTACCACCATCTCTTGCAGCAGGATCTTCTCCTCCAGCATCTCTTCTTGCTATTTGTTCCTCTAAACTTTTAATTTCAATATCAGCTTTCCTAATATCTAATTCTATTTTATCCATTTCTTCCATTGTTGCTGCAGTTTTTATACTTTCATATAATGCTGCTCTCTTTTCTTTTGCTTGTTGTAATAATTGTTCTAAATTCATTTTTCATTCTCCTCTTCACTAATTATTTTTATATTTATATTGCATTTGTAACTTCCTTTTTCTTAAGTCCAAGCTCTCCAGCTGTTTTAAATTCCCCTCCAGTAATTCAAAACTCCTTGCGAATACAGAAGTTGTATCATAAAACGGGGTATCCACCACGCTTACATCATATAATTTTTTAATATTTGTTACTGTTCTAAGAGTTTCCTCATCTCCATAGGTCCAATTATCGCCTCCTGAAGAAACAGTAAAAGCAAAAGACATCTTATCAATCAATCCTTCTTGGATAGATTTATAGATGTCTCTGTTACTTTGAGTATCAATTAACTCTGCTATTATTTTTAATCCTTTTTCATCTTTTATTAACTGTAAACTATTATTTCTTGTTCTAGCCATAATACACCAAGTATCATTATGATTATATCTCAAAGGTACATCAGCCATATCAGTGTAATCTAATGCCCCTCTTTTTATAATTTCAGTAAACTTTCTAGTCCCATAAACATGAGTAGCTGGCTGTTCATAAGTAATTGCATAACCTTCAATTATCATCTTGCCTTCTTCATTATCAACTGCTCTCATTTCTACAAAACGCTGTTCACCATTGAAGCTTTTACTCATTTTCATCACCTCTTCCTTTAACTGATTTTTGTAATTGATATTGGTCTGCTATATCTCTGTTAATGTAATTAAGCGACATTCTCCTAACATTACCACCTTCAAATGGAGGATATCCAAAAGCACCTAATACTTCATTATCTGTTAATGTACCTATCCTAGTCAGTATATCTACTGCATTTATTTTATTAGTAGTATTCATATACATTAAACCTTGTTGATAATAGATAATTTCATGACCTATTTCTAATTGCCTTGGAGTAAATAACGTTTTGGTAAATGCTCTTCCTAAACTCATTACCATAGGTTCTAATGTTTTTTCGTAATACGCTTGATACTGCTCTTCTGTGAAGTCTCCATTAAATATAGGCCTTGATACTCCATAGTGAGCTAAAATTCTATTATCTATAAACTCCATTGTATCTTTATCAATGAATTTTGGATCTACCTTTATAGGAATATAGTCATTTTTATTATCAATCGTTAATATTCCACTTTTAGCATTTTTCATCTTAACTTCAAATTTTGCCCTTTCTGCTTCCTGCTTTTCATCATCAAGCATAGTATTTATTTTTACAATTCCCCTTACCGCAAAGCTAGCTTTTACCCCCATCTCTATTCCCTGAAGAATTGTATCATTAGCATTTAATAATTTTAATAAACCTTTATTGTTGGGATTTCCATTTTCATCCCCACCCATAAAGTCATTTAAACTATAATCTTTCCTCCAATGAATTATATCCTCATAAGGAAGTATATAAGACTCACCATCAGCAAAATAAAATCTAATAAATAACTTTCCTGTAGTATCTTCTAAAAATTCTACTAATGTAGGATTTAATGGCCATAAACCAGTATAATATCTTTTATATTTACCTTCTCCTAATGGTACTTTTTCATAGGTAGGATAAATAAAAGCATTTTTATTATATTCATATTGGAATACTATTTTTGATATAAAATCACTTGTAGTCATTAATGGATTAGGTCCAAATTTTAATAATCTGTTTAATTCATCATTAACCACACTTTGCATTTGATCCTCTGGATTAATTCTTATATGCTTTGGACATAACTTACTCATATCATTGCAGATAATAGATATAGCATTTTGTACAATATCACTTGCATAAACATTATTACCAAATTGATTAAATACTGGAGTATATCCATTCATCATTTTTGCATATTTCATATTTTGCACTGATTTTTTAATACCTTTTAAATAATTTAATATGCCTATTTTACTCACCTCCCTACTATATCCATATAATCTTTCTTATATCTATTTAATGTTTCATAAGCAATTAGTAAGGTAACTGCTCCATCAATCCAGTTATCAGGCTTTCCTTGCACTTTTACTGGTGCTCTTTGCATACCATTACTCTTCCATTTAGCAGATACATTACTTAAACACATTTTATCTACTGGATTTTGTGCGTAATTTAAAAGATTATCCTTTAAGTCCGCTTCCACTGAACTCATTGCTGAAGATAATTCAAAAGCTTGCCCTATCTTTTCAGTATCAAATCCATAGTCATCCATACCCTTCTTAAAGGCTTTAGCTTGCCATTTATCATATCCAGTCATGAATACTCTAATTCTATATTTTTTATATAGCATTACAAACCATTCCACTACATCTGATTGTTCAACTTCATTACCATCACATACAAAAATATATTCATCCTTTATCCACTGTTTGAACTTTTCTTTTGTCTCCCCATCTTCCATATCTCTTAATTTAGATTCAGGAATAAAATACTTAGAAAAAGTTGTTTTTGATTTTGTTTCTGGATCATAAAATATAATTCTTGCATTAGTTAAGTCATTAGTTTCAGATAAATCTGCAGCTCCAATTGCAATTTTATTTCTAAAATCATCAATATTTGCTTCTAAATTATTTTCTATATCCTTATTGCTTAACCATGCTTGTGCATTATTTTGTTTTATATTAAAATCTTTAGCCATAACAAAAGCCTTAATACTTGAACTATCTCTTGCCTCTTCAATCATTCCCCTAAGGAATGACCATTTTTTAATCTTACCAAGTCCCGGATTACTTTTGGGCCAACTGGATTCATCCTCCCAAACTTCCTCTTCTGAATCTTGTGTATATAGCCAAATAAGCCATCTTTCATTTTTCTTTTCACCAGCTAAAACTTTTCTTGCTTCAATTAACCTCTTATCTAAATATCCATCTTGAGTAAACCCTTCTGTGGTTAACTCAAAGTAAAGTGGCTCATCTTGAGTGGATAATGCTTGTCTTATTGGCATTACTAGAGTATCATCTTCCATTTCAAAAACTTCATCAACAGCACCAACACCAATATTTCTACCTTCTTTTGCCCCTGATTTAGCTGATAGTTTTCTAATATTCCCTTTATTTTGATAACTATATTTCCCCTTTTTCTTTTTAGTTTTTGGATTACCAAAATAAATTCCTTTTAGATTCTTTCTTGTAACTTTCTCTAAAGTTTTGCTTTCTTCTCTCATTGCATTTATTGCATCAAACATAAGTGAAGCTTGGTCAAAATCATTAGATGCACAAAGAATTTTCTTCCCCATTTCTCCACAGAACCACTCAGCTAAACAAATAGCTCCTATAAGTGGTGTTTTTCCATTTTTACGACCAACTAAAAAAAGTACGTTCTGATATTTACGAACATACCTATCTAATTCATCATCATATATTTTTATAGCAAATATAGCTTCAATAAATGCTTTTTGAAAAATCTCTAATATGAATGGCTTGCCTGCATGAGGTGCTTCAAAATGCTTACATTCATTTTCTATGAATTTAATTCGCTTTTCCGAATCATCATAGTCTATTCTTATTTTCATTATATTTTGATAAATAGGGTCTGTTAATTCTTTCTTTAACTTTTCAAGCTGTAGATATAACTCTTCTCCAACTACAATTTCTCCCTTATCTATCAAATCAATATATTTTAGAATCCAACTTCTTGAATTATTATTCATAATCACTTAATTCCTCATCATCATCATCTCCAGTGGCAATTCCTAAGATACTTGATAGTTTGGCTATATAATTTATATAACTAGCCCTTGTTTTTTCAATTACCTTTGATACTGGTAATTCCTTTTGTAATGATGAATTTGTAGGATGAATCTTTATACGACCACTTGACTTAATTATCTCATGAAGTTCATCAAGTTCAACTCTAACTCTAGCAGCTTCCCAAATAGCTCCATCAACTAGCTGTAGTAAAGTTTCATCTGCTTTAATAAATAATTCTCTTATCCTTTTGTATTCTTTTTCCACCTTCACACTTTTCACCTCATTTCCAAAACTTTTTCAAAAAAAGTCAAAATTTTAGTGTGTGCCTAAATTACCTATCACCTCCAACGGTCCTAGTGAGGTCAAAAAAAATAGCCTATGGGGGCTATATTATTTTCTATACTCATCAAACCATTTATCAATATAAGTAATCCATTCTTCTCTATGCTCACTTCTATAATCATTACAATTATTTAATCTTTTAATACAAGTATCTCTATCCACATCTATTAAGATTAAGTCTGCATTAGTTTCCTTTGCAAGTCTTTCTCTCTCAACTTTCCTTGGATATCCTCCAATGATCCATGCTGTTCTAAATCCACCATACCTTGTCTTAATATTTTGTATAATAGAATTCCTTATAGCAAACACATTATATATTAATTCATCTGGTTTATCATACTTAGGTAATAATGTTATAGCTTGGAATAAACTATCCATATCTATAACTATATCCCCTCTTTCCATATGTTCAATTACATATGAGGTCTTGCCTGACATTGGTGGCCCATAAACAATATAAACAGCTTTCTCTTTTCTCTTATGTCCTCCACCACTCCAACGCTTATGGTGTCTATTATGACAACCTTGACATAACACTTCTACATTTTCAGGATTTAAACTTATCATCTTATCTTTATAATTATCTTCAGTAAGCTCAATGATATGGTGTAATTGTATATGCTTAGATACTACAATTCTTCTATCACACCTTTCACAATGTATACCATCATGCTTACTACGTTCAAGCAATATTAATTGTCTAAACGTTAGCCATTCACTAGAAGAATAGAATCTTTTAAGCACTCCTGTACTCAACCCTCATCACCACTCTTCCTCTTCTGCTTTTTGCTTTCTAAACTTCAGTAATTCAGTTTCAGCTTCTACCTTTTTAATTCTAACTTTCTGTTCTGGTGTTGCTAGATCAATGTGCTCACTTAACCATTGCAGAGCTCTCATCTTATCTTGAAGCTTAACTTTAACACCCTTAGAATTATTACTTATTTCACTAATTAAACTACCATCTACTTCATCTGAATTTCTTGCTACAGTATAAGTAATATCAACTTTTACCTTACTTCCATCATCATAAACTCTATCAACTTCTTTTGATCCAAAGTCAACATAATCTGTTATATCTGAAAAGGCTATGTCAATGTACTTTTGAAATATATCCTCTTTACTTATAAGCGCCCTATTTAACTTATTTCCCTTTAGTTCTTTAATTTCTTTTTTTATCTTAGTGTTTTTTAGTAGCCTACTCCCATTAACTGCAGCCGTTTCATATTTACATTTATATACTTTTTGATAAGCTTTTGTAGCATTAAAGCACTTAATGTAATAAATACAGAAAAGCTTTTGTTTATCCGTTAATTCTTCACTTTCCACCAATTCATTAATATCTCTATTTTTAACATTTTTGACACCATCTTTTTTCTTGGTAAAACGCTCGTTATTTTTTTCCGAACGTTTTTTATCCCAATCATATTGATGTTTCCATCTTCGTACTGTACTAGCTGGAACTTCAATTTGATTAGCTATATCAACTAATTTATAACCTTTTTTATATAGTTTTTCAGCTACTTTAGCTTTTGGATTAGGTTGTCTAGCCATTTCTTATATTCATCACCAGCCCTCCATTCTAAATAAAAATAGCACCTAACATTTTAGTTAGATGCTATTTTTATTGTTTAAACTATTGTTGTGGCGCTACTGCCTAATAACATATTACTATTTAATAATTACACATTCAATAGCACTATATGTTGCATTAATTGTTGTATTTTGTCATATTACATCTTTTATACTTTGTGGAAATAAAATAGTTATAAGCTTATTTATTAATCTTTTTCTATTTCTAATAACAGTTGTTCTATCTCTTCCTAAATATTCTGCTAGTAATTCATCTGTAGATATTTTCTCCTCTTCTATATTAAGATACTTAAGTTGTATTATATCGAAGTACTTATCTTTTCTTATCTTATCAAGAGCATTATCTATCCTCTTTAAATCTCTTTCAGTTTCAATCTTCTCACGTATATATTTTTCTTTTAACTCAACATACCTATCTTGTTTACTTAAGCCTCCACTTGAAGAATAGACTACAATACTTTTACTCTTTTCTGGCAGACCATATTCATCTATATAGTTTATATCCTCTTCTTTTTGTTTTACTGCATCTTTAAGATTTTCATAATTATATAACAGTAACTCAACTCTCTTATAATAACTCATCTCTTTTTTTATCATATTATTGCTTTTAAGCTCATCAACAATTCTTTTAGCTGTTTCCTCTACTACATTTTTAGCAGCATCTTCAAATGCCTTTTCAATATTAATTGCTTTGCTCATCACCTTATCCCCCTATTCTTCCTTACATGATTTTAAATCATCTTTCCCTCTGCTCCATATCATTCTACTAGTTATATGTACTTCTTTTAAATACTTGCATATCTCTTCAAGTCTAATTTTTACAGCTGTCGCTTCTCCTCTTCCCAAGTCCTTCTTTATATCATACTTAATTTTACTCCATCTGTTATAAGATTGAAGACTATCTCTCATTAATTTATAAGCTCCAAGTATATCATTCTCTTGAAGTCCACTATATCGTCCAACTATAGAATTGAATAATTCAACCTCTTGCATATATATTTTTTCATAACTAAACTTATCCTGGCTCAATTCAATCACCTCTAGTTTTAACTAATATAAATTAGCAATCCTTTTTATATTTTTCTTTCGTATTCTATAACTCTTAGTATTCTTAGCTATCCAATGCAACCTTTTTCTTATTGCTATATTAGGATCATTGATTACATTACTTAGATTATTTATTTTAATTTCATTTTTCTCTTCAATCGTATCATTAATTTTTTCTTGTTCTTTTCTTTTACCAAAGTATTTAAATAAATTTTCTTTTATCTTTTTAAACATTGTTTTCTTTGTCTCCTTATCCACCATAAAAATATGCTAAATCTTTTCCTAGTGCTTGTCCTATAAGAATGCACTCCATTACTGTTGGATAACTCCCTTTAGTTATTTCATTCATTCTTTCTAGCGTTATAGTACACATTGCTTTAACTTCTGGACTTGAGTTTTTATCTATAATTTCAACTACATTACTATTCTTTAATCCCTTTTTTATAAATTAATTCTCTTATTTTTTTACAAGTAAAATTATCCTTATCTCTTTTGCTATTTCTCATATCATTTACCTTACTTTACAGAGAAGGGTTTTACCCCTTCTCTTTGATTAAACTCACTAAATCTAGCTTCTTTGTAATCCCTGCTAAAATTTTAGTAGCTAATCCAAAGTTCCTTTCTTTTAATATTTTTTATTTATATAAATGCACTTAGCATAAATATCTATTAATTTTTTTCATATATATTTCCTATAATTCTATCTACTGCAGTTTCTGAAAATAATGGAACTGCCCTTTTCTGTTTATCATTTTGAATCCACCATTGGCACTCATCTAAAATAACTACTCCTGTTATCTCTTCATCTCCTAACTCTGCTCCTGTTCTCTCTACTATAAAACCTTCATAAATATCTCTTCCGGTAATATCTTTCTTTCCAGAATATAAGATAGGTTTTAAGTGTCTATTATTAACTGTTCCGTCTGGTACTCCATGACTATTAAATGATTGTACTTCTCCATCTCCTGTTACACTATAACCAGTTCCACTTATAAGTCTCTTTTTATTCTTGTCATAAATCTTAAATTTTATTTTCGCCATAATATTCTCCCTTAATCCTCTTCTTGAATAACATCTACAATTGCTATTTCCACTGCATTATCAGCTACCCACTTACCAAAAGTGCTATAACTATCAAACCTCTTTTCTTTGTACTCATTGTTAAACCTCTCCCTATATATACATGTTAATTCCATATTATTTATCTATCCTTTCTTTTTAAAACATTCTCTGTTGTCCAGGTATATTAGCTCTTAATCTTTTAACCTCTGTTATTGCTTTATAAAACTTATTCCTCCCCTCTACTTTAGATAGTTCTATTAATCCTCTTCTACTTAAGTCCTTAAATAATTTATTTACTTGTGCTTTATCTTGTATATTTAATTCTTCTTGTATTTGTGATTGGGTGTAATCTTTTATATTTAATGCTAATAATGTTCTAAAGGCCTGTCCGCTTATATCTAATGTTGTTAAATAATTTATATATTCAACTTTCATATTTGCTCCTTATTTTATGGATAATTTTATCTATATATGTAGATTTTTTATTCTACCTTAACAATTCTAAACAATTTAAAGATAAATAATTTTCTATAACTTCCTTAGCTTCTATCCATCCATAACAAACCTCTACAAAATACCCTTGCTCCTTAATCATATTTATCCATTCCTCTTGTTTAAGGCTTATCTTATTTCTTCCTACCTTAAGCTCTATATACAATCCATGATATGAACCTCTTGAAACTGGCAAAACTATATCTGGTACTCCTGCCTTTACACCTTCTTTTTTTAAATTTGCTGCAGTTCTTGCATCTCTCTTTCCTCCATTTGGAACATGGTGTAATAACTTTAATTCTGGAAACTTCTGCTCTGCATATCCTGCCCATTGAAATAAAAATCTTTGCTCTTGTGCTTCTGTCATAATATTCCTCCTAACTTTAAATATTTATCTTATTATCGTTTCTAAGTATCCAATAACTTTTATTCGCTTCTTTAAATGCTGTATTAAGATTTTTAGATTTATCACACATTTTCATAATTATTTCTTGCTTAGAATTTATTTTTTCTGTCATAGCTCTCTCAATTGTCCATCCTCTTTTTATCCTTTTATGAAATGCTTGTACATTTATCTCATTTTGTTTAAGAACACTATATAATTCATCTGGATATTTTCTTCTTATTTTCCCTTTATTTTGAACTGGTATAGTTGCCGCCTTTTCTTTACTCCATTTGCAAGCATTAACCCTTGACATAAATGTCCCTTTACTTATTCCATTTTCAATAGCTATTTGACACCATTTAGAGCGGTCTTCTCTTTTTTGTGTTGGTTCATTTATAGCTCTCTCTTTATCCCAACCAAGCTTTCTTATTCTAGCTTCTAAAGCTGCCTTTCTTATTCCATTTTCAGCAGCTCTTTTATATTCTTCTGGTGTAATATAAAAATCATATACATTTCTCATAAAGTAACCTCCTTATAACCTCAATCCAATTTCCTCATTTTTATATAAATATAAGTTCCAGAGTTTATATCATTTACTTGGACTTCATGACTTGTATAAATATATCCAGGATATAATTTCTCAAACTCTTCTTTATCACCTTGATTTCTTGATAATGCATATACCTTTTTGTATGTATATTTATAGTCATTAATTTCAGCTTCTGGAATTATAAGATTTCTACTTGGAGAATATCTTTTCTTTCCTTTAGGATCTTTAGATATATAGTTGGCCAACTCTTCAAATCCTAACTCATTAGGTTGAAGCCTATCAGCATTTGCTCTACCTTTCCCCCATAATTCCTCTGCCTTATCTCTATCCATTCCACTCATAACAATATGGTGATGTATTCTTGTCCTAGTTCTTTTATCATTTTTATTTGCTTCCTTGTACTCCAGGACAGCTATATATTTTAACTCTGGTAAATTATTTCTTTTTCTATAATTCTTTATTCTTCTTAAATAATTATTTCTATCTCTTAATGCTCTCTCTTCACTATCTGGTAAATTATCATTGTCATATGTCAGATGTATAAATAAATCCTTATTAGTGAAATTTGAATTTATTATTCTTCTTAATTTTTTTCTTGCATTTTTATCATTAAGATTTTTTTGTTCTTTTCTACTCTCTTTCTTTTTTCTCTTTCTACTCTTCTTTTGTTCTATTTTAGATATAGGATATATTTCTACTTCTAAATATTTCCCACACTTATATTTCTTCTCCCTTATAGCCATACTTACCAACTCTGCTCTTTTTATTTTTTAATAATAGTCGTTAAGATAATACCTATTACAAGGGCGTTAAAATCTTGTCCTTAGCCTATATTTGACTTTAATACTTTTCTTAGATATAATTTAAATAAGGTATCCAAGAAAAAAAGTTTTTTTAAAACACATTGATCACCGGTCGCATGGTTATATCAATGTGTTTTTCCCTTTATAATAGTTATCTTTTGATTATATTTCTCCAATTGTTTCACCAGTTTCAACGGAGTAAATTTCTCCATTATCCAAATCTAACTTACTGTTAGTTCTTACCTCTTCTTTTGCTTTTTCTATAGCATCATTCCAACTAATTCTGCCACTTCTTATTAACTCTATAGCTAATTTATGAACTTTATGTAATTCCCTCATTTCCTTTCCCATTGCTTTAATCTTCTTCTTTGAGATTCTATAATCTCTCTATCTCTTCTTTGGCTTAACATTATTGTTACTATGTCATTCATGCCCCAATATTCTATTGCCTTGTCCAACATTAATTTAGTTTTACTCATTCTATAACCCTCACACTGAATATTTATTTAAGTTAATTGGTTTAACTAACTTTTCTACTCTGCATTTTTTTAGCTTGCTTAGCAAATAATCCATTTACATATTTAATAGTTTCTATAGATGGTTGCTCCTTTATTATTACTCTACTTCCCATAATCCACCCATCTGTAACAAATGGTTTGCCATCTCTCCACTCTAGCTTAGGCTTTGGTAAATTAGGATCATAATCCTTTTCTTTCTTTTTTCTAGCCATTATTAACTCCCCCTAATTGTTCTCTCTCCATTTGATCTCTAAGAGTTACCCCAATTATTATTCCTTCAATTAATGTCTCTGTTTTTTCTTTTGCATATTCAGGAATTTTATTAGTTGCATTAAATATCCTTGTTATAAAATCTTGTTTTTCTTGCAACGTCATTTTTCCACTTCCTTTCTACATTTTTAGTTCTTTAAGAACCTTATATTTTTATAATAAGTTCTTTTAGGACTTTTTTCAAGCTTTTTTCAAAAAATTTTATTTTTTAAAATTATAACTGTTGCTAAAGAACATTTTTTTGTGTATTATTATTTTAGGAGGTTTTTACAATGAAAGAACTTAAAGATAGAATAAAATTTGTTAGAACATCTAAAAACTTATCTCAGGATGAATTTGGGAGAATTATAAATCTTTCAAGAAGCCAAATAGCCGGATATGAAACTGGAGCTAAAAATGTCACAGACAGAGCTATAAATGATATTTGTAGAGAATTCAAAATCAATGAAGAATGGCTTAGAAATGGCGAAGGTGAAATGGAAGCTAAAATGACCTCTGATGAAGAGTTCGCTTTTTTAGTTGGTGCTTTTGCAGCAGAAGGTAATGACTTTAAAAAGAGAATCATAAAAGCTATGCTAGAAATAGAAAACAAAGACGATTGGGAGCTAATAGCTTCAGTTGTTGAAAGGCTAGCAAAATAAAAGGAGAATTTAAATTTCTCCTTTTTTAATATATAAATATTTTATTTTAGTAAAATGAGGTGATTAAAATTAGAG
>OHMA01000683.1_pt1 | contig 17617 bp, 15 predicted proteins | sample 1569171 | NCBI WGS metagenome assembly OHMA01 (sample SAMEA3879580, study PRJEB24766) | human gut metagenome | biome: human-associated habitat; feature: feces | place: USA | collected 1985/1987
GGGCGAGCCGATGCCGGACGCCACGATGAAGGCTATTGAGTATGCCAAAAAGCACGATGTGCCGGTGGTGTTAACCCTCGGAACCAAATACGTGATTGCCGATAACCCGGCGTGGTGGCAGGAGTTCCTGCAGGAGCATGTCTCTATTCTGGCAATGAACGAAGAGGAAGGGGAAGCGCTGACCGGCTTTGCCGATCCGCTGTCAGCGGCGAATAAGGCGCTGGACTGGGTCGACCTGGTGCTGTGCACCGCCGGCCCGGCGGGCCTGTATATGGCGGGCTTCACTGAAGAAGAGGCGAAGCGTAAAACCCAGCATCCGCTGCTGCCGGGGGCGATCCCGGAGTTTAACCAGTTTGAATTCAGCCGCGCGATGCGTCACCAGGATTGCGTTAATCCGCTGCGCATATATTCCCATATCGCTCCCTATATGGGCGGCCCCGAGAAGATCATGAACACCAACGGCGCAGGCGACGGCGCGCTGGCGGCGCTGCTGCATGACATCACCGCCAATAACTACCACCGCAATAACGTCCCCAACTCCAGCAAGCACAAATGCAAATGGCTGACCTACTCCTCGCTGGCGCAGGTGTGTAAATATGCCAACCGCGTGAGCTATCAGGTGCTGAACCAGCACTCGCCGCGTTTAACTCGCGGCCTGCCGGAGCGTGAGGACAGCCTGGAAGAGGCGTACTGGGATCGGTAAGCGCGTCCCTCTCCCGGCGGGGAGAGGGCAGTACATCAGCCGGTGACCACTTCGCCGGCCGGTGGCGTTTCCAGAAGCCGCAGCATGGCGCGGGCAATTTCCCGTTCGCCCATCACCACCTGATTGGCTCCGCGATCGATAATGTAGTCCACTTCGTCATCATAATGGGCGCGGGCGATAATCTCGATATTCGGACATTTTTCCCGTGCGGAAGCGACAATCTCTCCGGCCTCGTAGCCGTTAGGGATTGTCAGCAGCAGCCAGCGGGCGCAATCGAGATGCGCCAGCTCCATGATCTCTTCATTGGCGGCATTGCCGAGCACCGCGCTGATCCCGCGCTCGCGTAGCTCATCCACGCGGGTGCGCGAGGTTTCAACCACCACCAGCGGGATCCCCTGGGCCATCAGCTTCTCGCCCAGCAGGCTGCCGACGCGGCCGAAGCCGACCAACAGCGCGTGGTTGCAGATATCGACCGGCACCTGCTTCTCGTCTTCCAGGACCTCTTCCAGCGTCTGCTCGTCGAGGGTTTCGGTTTTATCGAGATATTTTTCCAGCAGGGTAAACAGCACCGGGTTGAGCATAATTGAGATGATCGCCCCGGCCAGCACCAGATTTTGTCCGGCCTGCGGCAGCAGGTTAAGCGCCATTCCCAGGCCGGCGAGAATAAAGGCAAACTCGCCAATCTGCGCCAGGCTGGCGGCGATGGTCAGCGCGGTGCGCGGCGAGTGACCAAACATCCGCACAAGGAAAAAGGCGGCTGCGGATTTACCAAAGATAATAATCGCCAGCGTCGCCAGCACCGCCAGCGGCTGTTGGACCAGCACCATCGGGTCAAACAGCATGCCGACGGAGACGAAGAACAGCACCGCGAAGGCGTCGCGCAGCGGCAGGGTGTCATGGGCGGCGCGGTGGCTGAGCTCGGATTCGTTAAGCACCATGCCGGCAAAGAAGGCGCCGAGGGCAAAAGAGACATCAAACAGCTCCACGGCGCCGAAGGCGATGCCCAGCGCCAGGGCCAGCACCGACAGAGTGAACAGCTCGCGTGAGCCGGTGGCGGCGCTGCGCGACATGATCCACGGCACCAGCCGGCGGCCGACCAGCATCATAATGGCGATAAAGGCCACCACTTTGCCAATGGTGATCCCGAGGTCGAGGGCCAGGGACGCGAAACCGACGTTGCCTTTCTCCGCCATACCGGCAATCGCCGGCAGCAGGACCAGCGTCAGGACCATCACCAGGTCTTCCACAATCAGCCAGCCGATGGCGATTTGCCCGCGCTGGCTGTCAATCAGTTGTCGTTCCTCCAGCGCGCGCAGCAGCACTACGGTACTGGCGGTGGAGAGGCACAGGCCAAAGACGATGCCGGTCATCAGCGACCAGCCGAGGGCGGCGGAGAGCGCCATACCCAGCAGCGTCGCCACGGCTATCTGGGCGATAGCCCCGGGGATGGCGATCGATTTTACCGCCATCAGGTCTTTAAGTGAGAAATGCAGCCCGACGCCGAACATCAGCAGAATGACGCCAAGTTCCGCCAGTTCCGGAGCCAGTTTGGTGTCAGCAACAAAGCCAGGGGTGAAAGGTCCGGCCAGCACGCCCGCTAAGAGATATCCCACCAGAGGAGAAATACGTAGCTTATTGGCAATCATGCCGAGAATAAAGGCGAGCACGAGGCCGCCGACAATGGTGGTGATAAGCGGTGTTGCGTGGTGCATTCCGTCTCCTTTCCAGTGGTGTATCGGTCCATTTTGCTACCCTGTCCGGGTAATAGTTTATGACAAAAACGTTCACTTTGTTTATGAATAATTCTTGAGTTGTGCAAAAAAATGCAATTAGCCGATGAAAAGGCACAGAAGGGAAAATGGCGGGGGGAAATCGTGGAACAGGCTGATGACACAAGGGTTAACGGCGGCCAGGGTTGCACTTTGGCCGCCGAATAATCAGGCTTTTTGCCGGTTATCAGGAAGGAATATCGTCAGGAATCCCAGCAGCGGCAGGAAGGCGCAGATTTTATAAACCAGATCAATGCTGGTATGGTCCGCCAGCAGGCCTAACACCGCGGCGCCAAGGCCGCCCATGCCAAAGGCGAAGCCGAAAAACAGGCCAGAAACCATGCCGATGCGTCCCGGCAGCAGTTCCTGCGCATAGACCAGAATAGCGGAAAAGGCCGAGGCGAGGATAAAACCAATGATCACCGTTAAAATCCCCGTCCATTCAAGGCTGGCGTAGGGTAAAACAAGGGTGAAAGGCGCTACGCCGAGGATAGAACCCCAAATCACATATTTACGCCCAATTTTATCGCCAACAGGCCCGCCAATTACCGTCCCGGCAGCCACTGCGAACAGGAAGGCAAACAGATGAAGCTGGGCGTTTTGCACCGTTAAGCCGAATTTATGCATCAGATAAAAGGTGTAATAGCTGCTAATGCTCGCCATATAGAAATATTTCGAGAAAATCAGCATCAGCAGAATGCCTACCGCCAGAATAACCTTCTTGCGCGGCAGCGGATTAACGATGGCCGGTTTCGGTTTGCCCTTATTCATTCGATGCTGCGCGGCATACCAGCGGCTGATTTGCGACAGCACGACAATAGCCAACAGAGCGGCCAGCACGAACCAGGCGACGTTGCCTTTGCCGTACGGGGCGATGATCACCGCCGCCAGCAATGGGCCAAGCGAGCTGCCGAAGTTGCCGCCCACCTGGAACAGCGACTGGGCCAGGCCGTGACGGCCGCCGGAGGCCATTCGCGCTACGCGGGACGATTCCGGATGGAAAACCGAGGATCCGGTACCCACCAGCGCGGCGGCCAGCAGCACCATGCCGAAGCTACCGGCCAGCGCGAGGAGAATCAAACCGCAGAGGGTGAAGCACATGCCCACCGGCAGCGACCACGGCATCGAGCGTTTATCGGTGATGTAGCCAATCACCGGCTGGAATAGCGATGAGGTGAGCTGGAAGGTCAGGGTGATCATGCCGATCTGCACGAAGGTAAGGGAGAACTCCGCCTGCAGCAGCGGGTAGATAGCGAGAATAAGCGACTGGATCATATCGTTAAGCAAATGGGACAGGCTGATCGCGCCTAAGATGCCAAACGAGGTGCGTGCTTTTTGCGGCGGCGCAGCGGGGCCGGACAAGGGTTGAGCGGTCTGATTGATTGCCATAGGTTCACGTCACTTTTTTATATAGCTTTCGTCTTTTGTCCGCCATGGCGACTGCCCTGATTTTCCCGGCTACTGCATGGGAAATATGACGAACGGGCTGACGCAATGCCATACAACGCGAAGGCGTATAGAGGATGCAGGTAGAATTATTATCCAACTAACATACCTGCTGATAAGGTTTGAAGGAAGTCGCAATTCTGAAAACATATTTGTCAACGCGACTAACTCGCTATACTTTCGGCACTTGGGATTAAGTCAGGGAGTGAAGCATGCATTATTTCAAACACAGCGTAGCGCTGGCGCTATTCGCCGCTTTATCGCTGGGCAGCCTGTCGGCACAGGCCTATGAGCAGGATAAAACCTATAAAATTACCATCCTGCACACCAACGATCACCACGGCCATTTCTGGCGCAATGACTACGGCGAATATGGCCTGGCGGCGCAGAAAACGCTGGTCGATGGCATCCGGAAAGAGGTGGCGGCGGAAGGGGGAAGCGTCCTGCTGTTATCCGGCGGCGATATTAATACCGGCGTACCGGAGTCTGATTTACAGGATGCAGAGCCCGATTTTCGCGGCATGAACCTGATCGGCTACGACGCGATGGCGGTGGGAAACCATGAATTCGATAATCCGCTGAGCGTACTGCGCCAGCAGGAAAAGTGGGCTAAGTTCCCGTTCCTGTCGGCCAATATTTATCAGAAAAGCACCGGCGAACGGCTGTTCAAACCCTGGGCGTTGTTTAAGCGCGGTGGGCTGAAAATCGCGGTGATTGGCTTAACCACCGACGATACGGCCAAGATTGGCAATCCGGAATATTTCACCGATATTGAATTCCGCAAACCGGCGGAAGAGGCGAAGCTGGTTATCCAGGAGCTGCAGCAGAATGAAAAGCCGGACGTGATCCTGGCCACCACCCATATGGGCCATTACGACAATGGCAACCACGGCTCTAATGCGCCGGGCGATGTTGAAATGGCGCGGAGTTTACCTGCGGGATCGCTGGCGATGATCGTCGGCGGTCATTCGCAGGATCCGGTATGCATGGCGGCGGAAAATAAAAAGCAGGTCGATTATGTGCCAGGCACCCCGTGCGCTCCGGATCGTCAGAACGGCATCTGGATCGTCCAGGCGCATGAGTGGGGCAAATACGTCGGCCGCGCCGATTTTGAGTTCCGCAACGGCGAGATGAAGCTGGTGCACTATCAGCTGAAACTGCTCCATTACATACATTTCCACCTATAGTTGCCATATTCCTTATTTGTGGACCTCCCATAGATACAGCTGCTTCACTTAATATTGGAATACAGGTATTAATTATATCATTTCTAAATATATCTGAAAATGTTACAGCTGACCCTATAGAAATTGTATTATCTTCTAAAACCTTAATTTCTTTTAAAGAGTTTATATTCTTTATACTTAAAAGCTCTGCATCATTCATTTTTCCATGATGTAATTTTATTAATACATCAGTTCCACCACATATTATCTTTAAGCCTTTATTATCATCTAACTCTTTTAAAGCTTCATTTAAAGATAAAGGCTCTTTTATTTCCTTTATATCAAACATAAATACTCCCTCCTTTTTAAACTAAACCAACTTCTCTAAACTTTTCAAAAACACTTTGTGGATTCATAGGTAACTTATTTAGCGCTACTCCAGTTGCATCTAATACAGCATTTCTTATAGCTGGAGCAGGAGAAATAGTTGGATTTTCTCCTAAAGCAGTTAAGAATGTAATAACTTGAGCTACACTATTTGAATTCTCATTTCCCCATGAAACATATCCACCGGTCTCTGTTTGTAGCTCTGATAGAATTACTAGTGACCTATTCATTGTCTTTTTTACATCTTCCCTATCTTGATGTTTTACTAAAGCTTGTAATACCATTGCAGTACTATCTGGTTCAGGTGTTCCCCATCCAAATCCACCATTATCTAATTCATAAGATAATAGCGCCTCTATCATCTTATCTCTTGTATTTAAGGCATCTTTAGGTTCTTGATAATTTTTAGAATCTACAGCTATTAACACGTATGCTAATGATGTATAGTATTCATTTAAAATTCCATCTTGATGCCATACTATATCTATTAAGTCATTTCCGGCTACATTTCTAGGATCTTGTCCAATAGCTGATACTGATAAAATTAGTTTTGCTAAATCTCCACCTGACATTTTTTGATTGTTTGATATTTTATCTTGAACAAATGCCTCTACCTTGCTGTAATAAGTATCAAAAATCTCCTTTGGAACTTCTTTATCTGATCTAGCTAGTCCTATAATTGCCCATGAATCCCATGTTATATTGCTTGAGAATCCATTTTTAAATTTTTCTATATACTTTTGTATAGTTGTATTAAGTGCATTATTATAATCCACGTTTTCTGCTGCACTTATCCTTTGTGTTGGTAATGCAAATAACATTGTAAATACAAATATCACTGCTATTACTTTTGATAATAGTTTTTTCATTTCTTCTCCTCCTCTTTCTTGGAAGAAAATAAAGAAAGGACTCCTTATTGGGAGTCCTTGTAGTAGCATCACAAAAATACATAGTACTCATTGCACTATGCTCTTGCTTCCACCACACTTTATCTCCCGCCGAAATAAATTTGTGATATTAATATATGGCAGGTCTCCTGACTCAAGGCTTCAACCCTACTTTCTCATCTTCCCAAAATAAATTCAGTGATCTTTGAGATTTCGTATCCTTTACAGTAGCGGGGGCTGTTGTGGATTCTAACCACATTCCCTTTTAATTTTCTATATTAAAACCATATATTACTATATTAGTCTATCTTTAAATTTATTCTTTTGTCAAGCTTATCTAAAATACCACCTATAATTTTTAACCAAAAAAGAAACTACTCAAATTTGAGCAGTTTCTTTGTAATTAAGCCTCTAATAAGAAAGCGTAATAACCTTTCATAGCTTCATATATATCAACCTTACTAGCAACTTCCCAAGGAGCATGCATGTTGTGAAGAGCAACACCACAATCTATAACTTCCATATTGTAATTAGCTAAGATATAAGCGATTGTTCCACCGCCTCCTTGGTCAACCTTTCCTAATTCAGCTGTTTGGAATGCAACATCATGCTTATCCATAATAGCTCTAAGCTCTGCTATGAACTCTGGATTAGCATCATTACATCCTCCCTTACCTCTAGAACCTGTATACTTATTGAATACTAATCCCTTACCAAAATAAGCAGAGTTCTTCTTTTCCATTACTGATGGATAATTAGGATCAAAAGCAGCACTAACATCTGAAGATAACATCTTAGAATTCTTTAATGCTCTTCTAAGTTTTATATCAGAATAATCTCCTACTCTATCCATAACTTCTGCAACAGTATTTTCAAAGAATTTAGATTGCATTCCTGTAGCACCAACACTGCCTATTTCTTCTTTATCAACTAAAAGACAAACACAAGTTTTATCTATTTTATCAACTTTTAGCATTGCCATAAGTGAAGAGTATGAACATACTCTATCATCATGACCATATGCCATAACCATACTTCTATCAATACCATAATCTCTTGCCTTACCAGCTGGTACAATTTCAAGTTCTGCTGATAAGAAATCTTCTTCTTCTATTCCATACTTATCATTTAATATCTTTAAGATATTAGCCTTAACAGCATCCTTTTCTTCTCCCTTTAATGGAATACTTCCAACAAGTACATTTAAATCTTCACCTTCAATTACCTTGTTAGCCTTCTTTTCTTGTTGAGTTTGTGCTAAATGAACTAGAAGGTCTGATATTCCTATTACAGGATCATTATCATCTTCACCAATAACTATATCAACCTTAGTTCCATCCTTCTTACACACTACCCCATGTATAGCTAAAGGTAATGTAACCCATTGATATTTCTTTATGCCACCATAATAATGTGTTTCTAAAAGGGCAAGGTCAGTATCTTCATATAATGGATTTTGCTTTAAATCTAATCTTGGAGAATCTATATGTGCCCCTAAAATCTTCATTCCATCTTCCATAGGTCTTTCACCAACTATAAATAAAGCTATAGCTTTATCCATATTATTTGCATAAACCTTATCTCCAGCCTTTAAAGCTTCACCATTTTTAATAACATCATCTAAATTCTTATAGCCATTTTCTTCAGCTATTCTAATAGTTTCCTTTACACATTCTCTTTCTGTTTTGCATAGGGACATAAAGTTCTTATATCCTTCATTAAAATCAAATATCTCCTTTATACCTTGTTCGTCATATTTTTCCCATGCGCATTTTTCATTTTTGCTCATACTTTATAGCCTCCTTTAATATATAGAAATAGTTTATCCCTTATCCTCAATTTTTATATTGAAAGATAGGGATAAACTTATTACTTATCGCTAACTAAATTCATTCTGCTTTCTATTATATCTACAGCAGAAACATTAGACATTAATGAATATCTATAGTTTACTGCTGCTGCTTCAATAATTACAGCAATATTTCTACCTGGTCTTACTGGTACAGTTAACTTTCTAACTGGTACACCTAATATATCCATATAATCAAAGTTATTTCCTAATCTATCATAATCATTATCATCTTTCCAATGTTCAAAATGCATTACTAAAGTTATTGTTTTCTTTAGAAGAATAGAACTTATACCATAAAGAGCTGGTACATCTATAATTCCAATTCCTCTAACCTCTAACATACCTCTAGTTATACTTGGAGATGATCCTATTAGTTCCCCATCAATTTCTTTTATATCAACAGCATCATCTGTAACCAATCTATGTCCTCTTTTAATTAACTCTAACGCTGTTTCACTCTTACCTATACCACTTTCTCCAGTAATTAATATACCAATACCTGATACATCTACTAAAACCCCATGAAGGCGTGTTTCTGGTGCTAGCTTATCTGATAAATAGATAGTTAAATTACTCATAAGCTTTGTAGTAACCAAATCACTTCTAAGCACCCATATATTTTTCTTATTTGCAGCATTAATTAACTCTTCATGCGGTTCAAGACCTCTAGACATAATTATGCAATGCATAGGAAATGTAAAATACTTATTTAGTCTTTTCTTCCTAAACTCAACTTGCATATCATCTAAAAAGCTCCATTCAGCCTTGCCTATTACCTGTAATCTTTCAGGCGCAAAATAATTATAAAATCCCGCAAGTTGAAGCCCTGGCCTATTTATATCGTTTACGGTTATAAGCTCATTAGGTTTTCCTTCTACTAAAACCTCTAAGTCAAAATCTTTAATTAGTTTTTCAACTGTTACTGACAATCCCCATCACCCTTTATTTTTTATTAAGTTCTATCCCATCTAATTGTACTCTAAAATTCCTTTTAACATTATCAATATATCTTCTTCTAAGCTTTTGTTGGATTTCCTTTTCCTTATCTGACAAACCTTCTTCTTGGCTCTTTTTATAAAGCATATTTATGTGTTCTATTACTTCTTCTATTTTCATTGAATCTATATCCATTACTACAACTCCTTTGTTACTTCTTAAGCTTATTTTACCTATAATTCTCTATATTATCAACCTTTCACAAGGTTAATATTTCTTAACTTTATCTTACTTTCTGTTATTTCCTATTAATATTTTCGCCAAATTTCGTATTTAAAATACTTTTATTATTGTAGATACTAGTTAATTCTTCTTTAAGAAAACCTTTGCTAATTTACTTTTGTTAATTCTTGTCACTTAATGTTGCATGAAATAATTTTACATTTTTTCGGGGCATGTTATAATAATAAATAAGGAAAACTTACGAATTTTGGAAAAAGAGGTGATATTATGAAAATACATAAGCTATCAAAAATAATTAAACGCGAAAAATTATTTTTAAATATATTATTAAAGTTCCTTTCCCCAACTAATAGAATTTGTGTTCTCTTATCTCAAAAGTTGGACAAGCACGTAGCACTCTATCAGCATTACATTTACATAAGGTATAAGAGGAAACATAAAAAATACTTTGAACCTCGAAGATTAACGGCCTAAATATCTAAATAATAAATGAATAAAAAATACCTCAATAATAAAATTATTGAGGTATTTAAAGTCAATACTAAGTCCCAACATGCCGTTTGCTTATATATTCAGACCTGCTCCTCGCAGGTGGGTTAAGCTCATTCTACTTTTGCCATCTTCTGCCACAAAATTGTGAATTAAATGAAGCCCGACATCCATAAAAACTGTTGCAAATCCCGTTTATCATATGTAGGTTGAATATGATAAGCTAGGCGCACATCTCAGGATTTCTTATGACTCTATTATAGCACACTTTTTTTTCATTTCAATAGAAATTATTTACTATAAGTAATCGTTTAAAGTTTCTTCCAAATCTTCCTCAAAATCCTCTGAACACAAGATAGCAACAAACTTCATATAGTCTGCATTATTAACATCAATTTCAACTTCTTTTATCTTACTTGAAAGTTCAAGCTCATCTCCTAAATCCTCTACAATGCCTTCAACATTATCTTTAGCAATATCAGATAAATATGATAAATACCAATCACGATACCATTCATCGCTCTCTTCTTCTAAATCACTTTCTTCATTAGCATATGCTCTTGCTGCAAGTATTTCATCTTTATCAAAATCATAATAAAATTTTAAAACCACAAAATTATCTTCTATTTTAATTTCTTCAATTTCAGATAATCCATTTTCCTCTAAAAATTCTATTATTTCTGTTGTTTGCATAGTAAAACTCTCCCCTTATTAATATAATAATTTTTTATATTCTTTTTTTACTGCTAAGAACTCTTCATCATCTTCTACAAGATTGAGTTCTTCTTTTCCATCTACATTATCAACTCTAAAGATAAATACATCTTCACTTTCTTCATCTAAAGGCGCTAATAATAAATATTCTTGCTCTTTTACATATATTCTAGCTACCGCTTCAAAATCAACTTTATTTCCATCTTCATCTCTAAAAGACATTATTTCTCTATCTTCCATTTTTTATACCTCGCTTTACAAAAGTTATTATATCCATTGTATTATATTATAAACATATGGTAAGTTAAATAGAAAATGAATAAATTAACTAATATGCTTCTCTATAAATTAAAAAGAAACTGCCATAGGGCAGTCTCTGCTACATATTCTCTATAAACTTTTCAATCATCTCGTCAGCTTCTTTATACTCTTTTTCAGCTGGTACAAATTTAAATCTAAATCCTGGATCTACAACCTTTAATCCTAAAGACTTCATTCTATCTGTAAGCATTGGAACTGCGTTACCACCCCATCCGTAAGAACCAAATGCCATAGCTGCTGTTCCTCTATTTACTATTGGATTAACAAGTGATAGTAAATCCCAAGCTGGCTTAACTGCATCCGCATTTATTGTAGGTGATCCTACCATGAATCCTTTTGACTTTTCAACTAATTCAATACAATCTTCAATTTTCATTGAAGTTATTTCATGAACTCCAGCCTTATATCCTTTTTCGTTAAGTTTTTCACTAATATACTTGGCCATTGCTTCTGTATTTCCATAAGCAGAAATATAGAATATTTCAACTTTCTTAGAATCTATAGGTTCCTCTGTTGACCATTCTCTATATAAATCTAAATATTTCTTTATATCTTCTCCTTTATGAATTGGTCCATGGCTTGTTCCTATCATTTCTATATCTAAGTCCTTAATCTTATCAAGAGCTTTTAAAACAAAAGGCTTAAATGGTCCCATAATACAATCAAAGTAGTACTTCATTTCAGTTAAGTAGTCATCTCCACCAACTTCTAAAACTGTACCTTCTGGACAATAATGACACCCAGTAAAGTCACATGTAAATAAGAACTTATTCTCCTTTACATAGGTAAACATAGTATCTGGCCAATGTAAATTAGGAGCTTTTATAAATTGTAACGTCGTCTTTCCTAAAGATATATCTTCACTAACTTCTCTAAAATTAAAAGGCTTATTTAAAATTTCTTTTAAATAATTAATAGCAGCTTTTGTTCCTAAAACTGTAGCTTCTGGATAATCATCTAAAAGCTTAGTTAAAGATCCGCTATGATCTAATTCTGTATGTTGAACTACTATATAATCAACATTTCTTTCTCCAATTACATCCTTTAACTTTTCTTTAAAATCTTCATAAAAACCATTCTTGCAAATATCAACTACAGCAACCTTCTCATCATCAATAACATATGAATTATAAGTTGTTCCTCTCTTAGTCTCCATAATAATATCAAAGATTCTTAGTTCTGCATCCTTAACACCAATCCAATGTATATTATCTTTTAAGTTAACTGCTGGCATTTTGTTCCCTCCTAATAATTATTATCTTATAACATTAATTTTATTATACTCCCATCCTGACTTTGTTACAATATTATCAACAAACAATTTACTTTATTAACTCATATTTAATTATTATTCTCTTTAATCATAAATGTAATTCTATTAAGTTTTATTATATATTCATAGTGAAGAGCCCTCGTTAAAGATACATACAACAATCTTTTGTCTAAAATATTGTCAACATAGCTTTTTTCACTTGGATCTAAAATTATTGTACAATCAAATTCTAATCCCTTAGTAAGATATGAAGGAATTATAATTAACTCATCTTCTAACTTTTTCTCTTTTCCCTTTATTAAAGTAAAAGGACTTTTAGTTTTTAACTTTTTAAATAATTTTAATGCATCATGACTATTTTTTGTAATTATAGCTATACTCCTCTTACCATTTCCTCTTACCGCTTCCACTATATTATCTATTACCTCTGAATATTCATTAATGCTTTCTACCTCTATTACTTTTGGAACATCACCATGCCTTAACACTGGCATTGAATTTTTTAGCCCAAGTTTTTGTGCTTTTAAAGCTCCGGAAGCAAAATCAATAATTTCTACCGTTGATCTATAGCTTTGTGTTAATTGTATATAAGTTGCATTTCCTTTAAATAAACCTTCTGTTATGTCTTCCCATTTGTTTATCCCCTTGTAATAATAAATTCCCTGTGCTAAATCTCCAACTAAAGTTAATGAATTGCCTCTAGATAATTTATTTATTAAATATATTTGAAGAGGACTGTAATCTTGAGCTTCATCTACCACAATATGTTGGAACTTCTCTTTTTCATCTATCCCCTCTAAAATCATTCTTATATATAAAAGTGGTGCTAAATCATCCTCATCTATAATATTACTTTCATAATTTTTATTAATCTCATTTTTCATAAATCTTGCTAATTCTTCAGGTACTTTTCCGTCAATAGAGATATCAAATAATATTTCATCATTAAAAAAGTTATAGTATATATCCTTTGGATTTATTCCTCTCCAATTTTTGAAATAGTTATTAAATTCTTTTTTAGAATTAGACTTTATATTATTTTTCATTTCATCTCTTTTATCATAAAGTTTAATAAGCCTCTCTCTTCTTTCTTGAGAGTCTTTTAAATTCATCTTAAATTCTTTTATTTTTACATCCCATTCTCTATCAACTCTTAATGTTAATTCTTCTATCTTTTCTTTTAATTTAAGATTTAAATATCTCTTAATCTCATCTTTCCTCTTATTAATTGGATATGACTTTAAGTCTTTTAAATACAACCTTGCAATTTCTTTTCTAGAAAACAGAACATAATCATCTATCTTTATATCATCTATTTCCATAGAGCTTCCCTCAACTAAAGCAATATATCTATCAAGAATAGTTTTAAATAAAAGGCTTCCTTTAACTTTGGATGAATTTGAAATATTTAGCCTTCTCTCCTCATCCTTTTCCTCCATTAAATCCTTAAGCTTTTCATCTTTATTATAGATTTTTCCCTTCAATTTAAGTTTTGATAATATAAGCTCTTCGAAGGTATTTTGATTTACCTCAGTTGCTCCTAATGATGGTAAAATATCTGAAATATAATCTAAAAATAGCTTATTAGGTGCCAAAACTAATATTTCATTACCACTCATTTTTTCCTTATATCTATAAATTAAATAAGCTAGTCTATGAAGTGCTATTGTTGTCTTTCCTGATCCTGCTGATCCTTGAACTATTATAGGTAAATTCTTTGGCCATCTAATAACATCATTTTGCTCCTTTTGAATAGTTGCAACTACTTCCTTAAGCTTCTTACCTCTACTGGTTTCAAGATTAATCTTAAGGAATTTATCTACTAACTCTTCTCCTTCTTCTCCATTTATCATAAGCTTATTTATTCCTTCATCAAAGATTTTCTTTATATCTCCATCTTCAAAAAGAAATTTTCTTTTAAGCTTAAGTTTCCCCTCTATTATTCCACTAGGGGCTTTATAATAAGCCTCTCCCCCTGTTCCACTATAATATAAATCTGCTACGGGGGCTCTCCAATCTACTACTATTTCATCTCCATTTTGACTATTATTAATTCCCTGCTTTCCAATATAAATTTTTTCTGTTAATCCCCTATATTCTCTAAAGTCTACTCTACCAAAGTAAGGTGCTTCTAAAGCGCTTTTATAGCTATCAACGTCCTTAGATAAAACCTCACTTATTTTCTCTACTGCCTCTTTTTCTACATCATACTTTCCCTTAGTTTCTTTTCTTAAATTATTAAGCTTGTTTTCTATATTTAAAGCATCAGACCTCTTTTTCTCTAATTCAAATTTTATTATGTCTCTTTTTTCTTTAAGTATCTTCTTTTCTTCTAATAAATTTATATTCATAAGTTCTTACCTCATATTTTATTTATATATTTAATTATAGACTATAAAAAGCCCTATAATCAGAGCCTTTTACAATTTACTATTAATTTCTTTTATTTGTTTTTATCTTTTTCTATTTTCTTATAAGCACCATAAATTCCATCTCTTACTGCTTCTCTAATGACTACATAAGCAAATAATACCACAATGCATCCACCTACTAAATATATCAAAATCCCCATGTTTATCCCCCTTACCAATAATAATATAACTCTCTAATACGTATTTACCTATACTTTACATCTTATAAAACAAAAAAGAAACCAGATGTTTCCAGTTTCTTAAATTTAATATTCATTTATTAATACGCCTGCCATTATAGTTTTAAAATCCATTTCAAATTGTTCTAACAAATTATAATCTCCATTGTGAATTCCCCAGTCAAAAATAAGCCCACGTAAAAATCTAATGCAATAGTTTGTTAAATATTCCAAGGTATACCCTGATGATATAACCCCTTCATCAATACAACGATTAAGCTGTTCCTTTATTGCTTGATAATATGGGCGTTTAGGATCAAAAACAGAAATATTTACCCCATCTAACAAGACTTTATGATATTCCTTAACTAGTATCCCAGCCTCATTTACAATAAAGAGTACATATATTTTTAAAATTTCATACAGTCCATGCATTATCTCCATATCATTACATGATTTAATAAAATCTGGTGTAACTAGCTTGTCAATTTGGTAATATGTATCCTTTAATAATTCCTCTTTACTATTATAATAATGATAAAATGCTCCATTAGAAACTCCTGAATTCTTACAAATATCACGAATGGTTGTATTTTTAACTCCCTTTTCTTTAACCAACTTTATAGTAGCTGACAAGAGCTTTTCTTTTGTATCAGACGTACATTTATAACTGTTTCTACGCATAATTTTCACCTCTTATTTTTCGATTATACTTTATATCAAATTGACAAGCAAGTTAAAACTATCCTATAATATTTTAAAACAGAGCATTGCTCTGGATTGGAGGGAAGGCATGAAAAATAAAATAGCAATTGTAACTGACACAAATAGTGGAATAACTCAAGAAGAAGCAAAAGAATTAGGTATTTACTTAATAGCAATGCCATTTTTTATAAATAAAAATACATATTATGAAGGAATAACATTATCTCAAGAAGAGTTTTTTAAAAAACTAGAAGATGATGAAAATATATCAACCTCTCAACCTTCACCTGGAACAGTAATAGAACTTTGGGACAACCTATTGAAAGATTATGATTATATTTTACATATTCCTATGTCAAGTGGATTAAGTAGCTCTATGGAAACTGCTAGAATGCTTTCTAGCGATTATGAGGGAAAAGTTTTAGTAGTTGATAACAAAAGAATATCAGTTACATTTAGGCAATCTATTTTAGATGCTTTATATCTTATAGAGAAAGGGCTATCTGCAAAAGAGATACAAGAAATTTTAGAAAAAGAAGCTTTAGAATCTATAATCTATGTTACAGTTGATACATTAAAATATTTAGAAAAAGGCGGTCGTATTACCCCTGCTGTAGCTGCTTTAGGAAGTATGTTTAATATAAAGCCAGTTTTACTAATTGATGGTGGAAAGCTAGATACATATAAGAAAGTAAGGGGCTTAAAAAGTGCTCAAAAAGCAATGATAGAAGCAATAAAAAATGATATAGAAAATAGATTCAAAGGAACTGATTATTTAATTCAGACAGCTTACTCAGGTGATCTTGAACAAGGTAATAAGTGGAATGAAACAGTTAAACAGGCATTTCCAGAACATGATGTTTATAATGATGTGCTTCCAATGAGTATATGTTGTCATGTTGGACCTGGAGCTTTAGGAATAACATGCGTTAAGAAAATATCTTTATAGTTAACTAAAAAAAGTGGTAATAAAAATTATTATTTTTATTACCACTTTTTACCTAGTGCCTTACTAGTCTATATTTCTGCAGTGTTATTAAATTCCCCAAATGTATCATATATATTACATCTTCTTGCTCTGCTTACACCCTTTATTACGGCATATGATAATACGCTATCAAATAAATGATGTGCTATAGTACCAATACAAGTAATTACAATTAAATAGTATAGATCAAATCCTACAAAAGGAATAACAACAAGTGCTTCTGCTATTCCATGAATAGGTGCAGTTACAATAGTTGCCAATTTATAATTCTTCTTTTTCTTAATTATTAATGCCCCAACATATCCAACTAAAATATGTGTTGCTGCTCTAAATACAACTGGCATTATTGTACCTGTTAATAAAAATCCAATTGTTGACCCTATTCCAACTACAATAGCAACCATCGGTGAAATCATCATAGCAACAAACATTGGTAAATGTGATGCTGGTGTTGCTGTAAAAGGTCCTATTATTATTTTTATACCACTAAATATTACCGGTATTATAATTGCTAGAGCTATAAGTAATGCTGCATAAATCATTTGTTTTGTTTTATTTCTCATTTTTATATCCCCCTTCTAGTGTATATACACCAGTTTACACTATATATTTACTCTTGTAAACTACATTAAACATTTACAAAGAAACTTTTAGTAATTTTTACTTTTTTCTTACTTTATATTTATATAAATCGTAGTCTATAATAGAAATAAGTACCTCATAAAAAGGAGATATATTATGAAAGATCATTTAGTGGATATTGCAATAGAACTCCAATCGATTGCTCAAGCAGGCCTAGAATATTCTAAAGATAAATTTGATATTGAACGATTTCAAAGAATAAGAGAAATATCAGCAGAAATAATGAGTAAAAAATCAGAATTGAGTTTAGATAAAGTAAAAGATTTATTCTGTAATGAAACTGGATATCAAACATCAAAAGTTGATACTAGAGCTGCTATTTTTAAAAATAATAAAATATTATTAGTGAAAGAAATATCTGATGAGAAATGGACTTTACCTGGTGGATGGTTAGATGTTAATAAATCTATTAAAGAAAATATTATTAAAGAAGTATTTGAAGAAGCAGGATTAAACATTAAAGCTGAAAAGCTTATAGGTATTCATGATAGAAATAACCATAATCT
>OHMA01000699.1_pt1 | contig 17336 bp, 15 predicted proteins | sample 1569171 | NCBI WGS metagenome assembly OHMA01 (sample SAMEA3879580, study PRJEB24766) | human gut metagenome | biome: human-associated habitat; feature: feces | place: USA | collected 1985/1987
CTTACAGCTTCCTGTGTAGTCGAATATGAAAACTCGCTGTATGTTGTTTTATCAGCAGCACATGTCCTGATGGCAAAATGCGGTGTTACCAGATTACCACCATTTACAATTGCTGCAGCTGCCCTTAGCATCTGCATTGGAGTTATCTGAAACGACTGTCCAAACGACATGGTTGCCAGCTCCACCTCTCCTACGTTTTCCTTCTTATGTATGATAGTACCTGCTTCACCTGCTATATCAATTCCTGTCTTTGAGGTTAATCCAAGCTTATCAATATATGTATAGAAATTATCTACACCGACACGCCTCCCCCATTCTATGAATGCCGGATTACACGAATTCATTACTGTCTGGGTAAAGGTCTGCGTTCCATGTCCTGTTGTTTTATGACATCTTATTCTTCTATCAGCAACTGTTGTTGAACCACCACATGTATACATATCTGACAGGCTCACAACACCAAGTTCAAGTGCAGCTGTTGCTGTTACTATCTTAAAAACCGAGCCAGGTTCATATGTATCATTTATACAGAAATTTCTCCACATATTATTTAGTTTATCCATCTTATTTCCAGTTGTATCTTCATCATCATAATTCAATGTATATGGATCATTCAGGTTATACTCCGGAGCATTTACCATTGCATATAACTCACCATTACGTGGATTCATGACTATTATCGATACCCTTTTTGCACCCTTTTTAACAAGTGTCTTTTCTGCAAGCTGCTGTGCATACATCTGGATATTTATATCTATGCTTGTATAAAGGTCACACCCTGCCTTGGGTTCAAGCCTTCCTTCTTTTTTACCCTCAAGCTCACTTCCCCACGCATCTGTAAGTGTCAGTATCTTTCCACCATCTCCTGACAGGCAGGCATCATACTTTGCTTCAAGACCAACAATCCCCTGATTATCTCTTCCTGTAAACCCTATAACCTTAGATGCCAGAGTGTCATATGGATAATATCTTTTATAATCCTCATCAACCTTCACCCCTGCATAATCATACTCCCTTATCCTGTCTCCTGTTTCTTTATCAACATTTGTCCTGATAATCTCTATTGATGATATTTTATTTACCTTTTTAGTTATCATCTCCTCTTCTTCTGACAGCTCACTGCATAACATCTCAATAACCTTTTGTGGTTCTTTTATCTGGTTATGTATAACTGACACAGTACACACTGTCCTGTTATCTGCAAGCACTGTTCCATTAGCATCAAGTATACGGCCTCTCATTGCCTTTATCGCACGCTCTCTTTCGTGCAATTCTGTTGCCTTTCTGCTATAATAGCCAGCCTCAACCGTCATAATACATCCTATACGGACTGTAAGAAGTGACATAATTATAATTAGACTTATTATTATGGTCAGCAGCTTTTTTCTGTGCCTCGTTCTTACATACAAAGAATATCTTTCATCTTCATTTAACTCTATTCTTGATTTCATATAATACAATAACCCTGTGTAAACTTACTTTATTCATATGTAAGTTCACTCAGGGTTATTCTTATACTTATTATTACTAGTTAACTGATGGCATGTTCTGTAAGTTTTCAGTTGCTGTGTTCTGTATAGAACCCTCTGGTACACCATCCACTGTATATTCATCTTCCGCAGCGCCTGTATCTGTTTCTGGTTCTAATGAATCCTTGTAAACACTCATATAAGGAAGAAGCTTTTCTAATATATCATGTGAAAGTGTAAGAACATCTGCTGAGCTTCCGGATGTTCCTGTCGTTCCATCTGGTTCATCAATTATTACATATATAGCAAACTTGGGATTATCAGCTGGCGCATGTCCTATAAATGATATAAGCCACTTATTCTCACTTCTTGGTGATTTCTGCGCTGTTCCTGTCTTTCCAGCCACTGAATACCCCGTAACAGCTACCTTCTTAGCTGTTCCTGTTTCAACTGTGCTCTTAAGATATCTTCTTAACAGCTTTGATGTTGACATAGTAACTGTCTGTCTCACAAGCGTAGCTTTGTTTTCTTTTACAACCTCGCCGTTAGCTGATTCTATTCTTTTAACTATATGTGGCTGATATAACATTCCACCATTTATAATAGAACAATAGGCTGACATCATCTGCATCATATTAACATTAATAGTCTGCCCAAATGAGTTACATGCAGCATCTATAGTTGTCATCTTATTTCCATATACAATACCCATTGTTTCACCAGGAAGATCTATACCTGTTGTTTTACCGAAGCCAAAAAGTGACTGATATGCTGCAAACTTTTCGTTGCCAAGTTCTAAGGCAAGATGGATCATATATGGATTACATGAATTCATAACAGCCTGCTCTACTGTAATCGTTCCATGTCCACCTGATGAATACACATGGCACTTAAGCCTGTCAGGTCCTATCATTTCATATCCATTACATGTATAAGTATCTCCATCCTTTACAACGCCTTCTTCTAAAGCCGATGCCACTGTAACCGGCTTAAAGGTTGAACCTGGTTCGTAGCTTTCCGATACACAATAGTTCGTCCATAATGAATATAATGCATTCTTATAATCATCATCCGACATCTTATCTATCTGTTCCTGAGTATACACACCACTTAAGTCTCTTGGACTGTTAAGGTCAAAAGTTGGATAACTTGCCATTCCAAGAATATCCCCGTTAGATGGATCTGCAACTACTACTGCTGTATTCTTTGATGGTTTTTCAGCGTTATATTCTTTAATACATTTTTCTATAATAGACTGAACATTATAATCTATCGTTGTTACGATGTTATTTCCATCTACAGCAGCCTTCTGTGTTTCTGTAACCTCTAGTCCATCATCAACATAGCTGTATGTTGTTCCATTAGTTCCTGTCAATTCATCATCATACTGGCTTTCTATTCCAAGTTCACCACCATTGCTGGCACTTGCAAAGCCTATCGTATCACTTGCAAATGTGCCTAATGGATATTTTCTTAAATAGCTGTCCTCAAACCATACACCCTTAATGTTTTTTCCTTCTGTCTTATCATTCGTAAGATTCTTAAACTCTTCTATCTCATCCATGGTAAGATTTCTTAAAAGCTTCTGATAACGGCTGTTAGGATTGGCTGCAACTATAGCTTCAAGCTCACTTCTGTCAAGCGAAAAGCATCTTGTAAGTGCACTAAGTGTCGGTTCTTTATATTCTTCATCTGAAAGCAGCTGTTTAACATCTAATATAAGATTATAAACCTTTTCGCTATACGCAAGCACAGTACCATCGCTTGTAAGTATCTGTCCTCTTTTATATGCAAGTTCAGTTGAAGTATATGTCTGATGGTCTAATACCGCTTTTGCATACACATCACCATGTGTATAGTTTATCTTAAACACATGGCCACCAAGGACTATCAATATAACAACAACCATGCCAAGTGCAACCTTGCCCCTGACATGGACTCTTTTTAACATCACTCTTTTTCTTCTGTACTTATTTCTTCTTAACTGTTCACTATCTGCCATAAGTACCTCTTAATATTCTGATATTTATATTCATCATCACTATATAACTGTAAATCAGTTATTTACCAGCTTCTGGAACATCCTTGAACTGTTTTACATATTCGCTTTCCTTTGAGTCATATGTAATAACCTGTCCTTTACCTGGATATATCATTCCAAGATCATTGACAGCTGTATCATATATGGCATCATAATCTATACTTGCATTGATATCAGCTTCAAGAGCATCATTGTTGTCTTTAAGTGAATTCAAAGTACTTTTTAACTCTATTATCTTATCTGAATTAACCTTAGCTGCTGCCTGGACATTAAGATACTGATAGCATATAAAAAATACAACTGATGCAACTGTTGCAACAATAACTGTATACATAAGATTAATCTTATTGTTGTGTCTGATCTGTTTCTGTTTTGCACGTCTTTGTTCTCTTGACTCTTCCGATTCTTCGTTACGTCTAAGAGGCTGTGCATTCATATTAAGCTGTCTTGCTGCACTTCCATATTCATATGCCTTACCATATATCTCTCCAGAAACGCTTACACGGTTCTTTGAATTACTCATCTTCACTCTTACCTCCCCTTATGCTCTTTCAAACACTCTTAGCTTAGAGCTTTTTGATCTGCTGTTTTCCTCTAACTCCTCTTCAGATGGAATAATAGGTTTTCTTGTTATAACTTTTCCTTTAGACTTTTTGCCACAAACACATGTTGGAAAACTTGGAGGACAAGTACAAGGATTCTCATTGTTCTTGTATCTGACCTTCACTATTCTGTCTTCAAGTGAATGAAAAGTTATTATACACAGGCGTCCATCTTTATTAAGCCTGTCTATCATCATATCTATCGAATTCTCAAGTACCTCAAGTTCTCTGTTCAACTCTATTCTTATAGCCTGATATGTTCTTTTTGATGGATGTCCACCTGTTGCCCTTACCTTCATAGGTATGGCTGCCTTTATTATCTCATTTAGCTCAAATGTTGTCTCTATAGGCTTTTTTTGTCTGGCAGCAACTATATGTTTTGCAATATTTTTTGCAAATCTGTCTTCTCCATAGTCTCTTATGATTCTGTAAAGATCATATTCACTATAATCATTAACTATATCTCTTGCTGTAACTTCCTGTCTCTGATCCATTCGCATATCAAGCTTGGCATCTACATTGTATGTAAATCCTCTCTCAGCTGTATCAAGCTGATATGAAGAAACTCCTAAGTCTAACATTATGCCATCTACTTTATCAATGGAAAGTTCATCTAACACTATATCCATATTGCAATAATTGTTCCTTACAATAGTGACTCTGTCCATAAAAGGTTTCAATCTTTCACTAGCTGCCTTTATGGCATCCTCATCCTGATCAATACCTATAAGTCTTCCCTTGTCAGAAAGCCTGCTTGCAATCTCATATGAATGGCCTCCACCTCCAAGCGTGCCATCTACATATATACCATCAGGCTTGATATTAAGTTGATCAACCGTCTCGTATAATAATACTGACTTGTGCTTGAATTCCATACCACTCTCTCCCTGTTTATACTTTAAATGTCAGTCTTTAGTGTTTCTGTTTAAAAGCTGATTCGTTCTTATATAGTAAATCCCAGACTGTCCATATTTTCTGCGACTTCATCCATATCATCATCATAACCGCTTATACTTTCATCCCATCCTGCTCTGTTCCATATCTCTATACGGCTTCCAACCCCTACGAATACAACATCCTTCTCAAGTGCTGCAAACTCACGTAATACAGATGGAATAAGTATTCTCCCCTGCTTGTCAACCTCCATTTCTGCTGCTCCCGCAAGAAAGAATCTTGTAAACTTTCTGGCATCTTTATTCGTAAGAGGAAGTGTCCTTAACTTCTCTTCAAACTTCTGCCAGTCTTCTTTGGTATATACAAAAAGGCAGTTATCAAGTCCTTTGGTAACAACAAAGTTATCACCAAGACTTTCGCGGAACTTCACTGGAACGATTATTCTGCCCTTGGCATCTATAGTATGGCTATATTCGCCCATAAACATAGCAATCGTTCCTCCTTTCTACCACTTTCTTCCACTCACTACCACTTTGCTCCACTTTAGAGTCAATTTTATACTTTTTTAATAAAAAACACAAGCATTTTCCTATAGTTTTTTGGCATTTTCTAAAATTTTCCATCAACATCAGGCAGATTAATATCAACCACTTGCGGACTTTTTTAAAAATATAGTACAAAAGGACCAGACAATCTGTCTTATGACAGCTGTCTGGTCCTTTCATAAACCTTTATCACATTTTATTTTATACGTTAAAACGGAAAAGAATTACATCTCCATCCTTAACTACATATTCTTTACCTTCCATACGCACAAGACCTTTTTCTTTTGCCTTTGCATATGTACCACAATCTAAAAGATCCTGATAATTAACAACTTCTGCCTTGATAAAGCCTCTTTCAAAGTCACTATGAATCTTTCCTGCCGCACCAGGAGCCTTAGTTCCTTTTGTTATAGTCCATGCTCTTGTCTCTGTTTCACCAGCTGTTAAGTAGCTGATAAGTCCTAATATCCTGTAACTTGCTGCTATAAGCTTATCAAGTCCTGATGAGCTTATTCCAAGATCATCAAGGAACATCTTCTTCTCTTCATCATCAAGTTCAGAGATTTCTTCTTCTATCTGTGCACATATAACGAATACTTCACAGTTATCCTTCTTTGCATATTCTCTTACCTGTGCTACATATTCATTGCCAGCGCCATCATTAGCAAGATCATCTTCTGACACATTAGCAGCAAATATAACCGGCTTAGCTGTAAGCAGATTATATTCTTTCATGAATGCTTCTTCATCCTCATCCTCACATTCAAAGTTCTTGGCAAGATTACCTGCCTCAAGAAATGCAAGCAGTCTTTCTATAAGTTCACATTCCTTAGCTATATCCTTGTTATTATAAGAAGCTCTCTTCTGCTTTGCCAGTCTTCTCTCAAGCACTTCCATATCTGAGAATATAAGTTCAAGATTGATTGTTTCAATATCACGTACAGGATCAATAGAACCATCTACATGTACGATGTTAGAATTCTCAAAACATCTTACTACGTGAACGATCGCATCTACTTCTCGTATATTAGCAAGGAACTGGTTACCAAGACCTTCTCCCTTACTTGCTCCCTTTACAAGCCCCGCTATATCAACAAACTCTATAACCGCTGGTGTTATCTTTGCAGAATTATAAAGTGCTGCAAGCTTATCAAGTCTCTCATCCGGCACTGTAACAATACCGACATTAGGATCAATTGTACAGAATGGATAGTTTGCTGACTCCGCTCCTGCCTTTGTAAGGGAATTAAATAATGTACTTTTACCTACATTTGGTAGACCTACGATTCCGAGTTTCATAATGTATATACCTCTTTCAAAATCCTATATTTCAGGACTTTCACCTTTCTCTTTATTTCATTTAAACAATCCGCTATATTTACTGCAGCCCAATCATGATAGCCATAGCTTCCATAACTTCCATGGCTTCTTAGCTTTTACAAACATAAACGGCTTTTTGATTTTTGGACTTTACATCATCTGATTACTATATCATAAAAAATGTATTTTTAAAACCCCTGAAAGATTATTTTCACTGCCTTTAATTTCACTGTTTTCCATGAAAGTTTAATTTTACTTGACATTTTTCTGTCCGTAATATGCATTTTTTCCGTGTTTTCTTAAATAATGTTTATCCATAAGCTCCTGTGGTGCTTGTTTTACCTGTGGGTTTATGATTTCTGTCCTATATGCCATCTTTGCGCACTCTTCAAGCACAACCGCATTATGAACAGCCTCTTTTGCATCCTTTCCCCACGTAAAAGGTCCATGATTCTTGCATAGTACAGCTGGAACAGCAGAAACATCTTTCCCCATCCTTTTAAACTCATCAACTATAAGCTTTCCAGTATTTTTTTCATATGCCTCATCTATTTCCTCCTTAGTAAGACATCTAAGACATGGAACCTCACCATATATATAATCCGCATGTGTAGTTCCATAACAAGGTATGCTTCTGCCTGCCTGTGCCCAGCTTGTAGCATACGATGAATGTGTATGCACTATTCCACCTATCTTATCGAACGCTTTATATAGTTCTATATGTGTCTGGGTATCTGAAGACGGATTATATCTCCCCTCTATCCTGTTTCCTTCAAGATCCATAATAACCATATCATCAGGAGTTAACAGTTCATAATCAACTCCACTTGGTTTTATGGCAAAATACCCAGTAGTTCTGTCTATCTGACTTACATTTCCCCATGTAAAAGTAACAAGTCCGTACTTTGGAAGCTGCATATTCGCTTCATACACTTTTTGTTTTAATTCTTCTAACATAGCTTCAGTATCCTTTCCTGTATCACACCATTACATTAAACAAATCCCAGACAGAAAAGTTATATAACATATGTAAATGCTATTACATCTGTCAGAACTACTCATCCATCTGGGATACCTGCTTAATATAACGACATAATTTCCTTAAACTTTTTTACATTCTCTGATGCATCATTCTTAAAAACCGCTGAACCGGCAACAACAACATTAACACCAGCCTCAAGTACTGATGCAAGATTCTCTGCATTGATACCGCCATCGATTTCTATATCAACATTATCAAGCCCTTTATCTATAAGAAGCTTCTTTACTTCCTTTACCTTCTGTATAGACTCTGGGATGAACTTCTGACCTCCAAAACCAGGATGTACACTCATAACAAGCACCATATCAACCATTGAAAGATAAGGCTCTATAGCCTTTACAGGTGTTTCTGGATTAAGTGTAATAGCTGGTTTTACATTATATTCCTTAATCTTTTTAAGCGTTGCTGCTACATCCTGACACGCTTCAACATGAACTGTAATTATATCAGCTCCACACTTTACGAACTCCTCTATATACCTTATAGGCTCATCAATCATAAGATGTACATCAAACACCTTATCTGTACATTCTCTTATTGATTTAATGACTGGATTTCCGAATGAAAAGCTTGGAACAAAACTTCCATCCATAACATCAAGATGAATATAATCAGCTCCTGCTTTATCCACAGTTTTTATATCCTTTTCAAGATTCTTGAAATCTGCTGCCAGTAACGATGGCGATAATAACATCATAATATATTTCCTCACTAATACTTCTTCTGATTCTTAATCTCTTCATATAGCTCTACATAGCTTGTATATCGGCGGCGGCTTATAACACCCTTTTCAACTGCCATTTTCACAGCACAATCCGGCTCGTTTATATGCACACAGCCATTAAAACGGCAAGTGCCTTCATATTCATCAAACTCGTTGAAATAAAACCTCACCTGTTCCTTTTCAAGCTCCGGAAGGTTAAGTGATGTAAACCCAGGAGTATCACATATATATGTGCTTCCTGTTACGTTAAATATTTCAGAGTGCCTCGTTGTATGACGCCCTCGTCCTATTCTGCTGACATCTCCTGTCTTACTTATCTCTCCTTCTTCCTTCCTGTCTGGAAGAATAATGTTAGTAAGAGAAGATTTACCAACTCCTGACGGACCTGCCAGTATAGTTGTCTTATCTTTAAGAGTATCCATCAGAATATCTATGCCCGTGTTATCGTAGGCACTTATAAATATAACCTTACAGCCACATTTTTCATATATTTTTCTTAACTCTTCTATATCCTTTTCTTCAACAAGATCTGTCTTGTTAAATACAACAACAGTAGGAACATCCTGATAATCCATCATAAGTATGAATCTGTCTAAAAGATTATAGTTAGGTTCTGGAGATTTTACAGCAAATATAACCATAGCCTGATCTATATTAGCCGAAGCTGGTCTTATAAGTTCGTTTTTTCTTTCAAGAATATCACTTATATTTCCCTTTTTATTATCCTCATCAATAACGTCTATTAAAACATTATCACCTACTAAAGGTTTTATCTTTTTGTTTCTGAATATTCCTTTTGCTTTACATTCATATATACCACAGGCTTCTACATGCACATAGTAGAAGCCTGCTATTCCCTTGATTATCTTTCCCTGCATATTATGCCGTTTCCATTAATTAGAACTATTGTTTGAATTGCCATTATTGTTTTTGTTATTAGCAGCTGTTGTTGTCTGCTGTGCTGTCTGCTGATAATGGCTTACATATATAGTAATAGTTGTTCCTGATGGTACAGAATCGCCTGCTGAATAAGGTGTCTGTGATGTAACCGTTCCATATTCTGCCTTAGATGATGTTTCATACTTGACTGTAACCTTAAGATTAGCAGAATCAAGTGTCTGGCTTGCAAGACTTTCTGACATTCCAAGTACATTAGGAACTGATACATTAGTTACCTTCTTTCCGCGGCTTACATGTATAGTTACTGTAGAACCTTCTGCTACTGAACCTGAAGGACTATATTTTATAACATTACCAGCTTCAACCGAATCACTATACTGATAATCTACAGAAGCCACAAGATTAGCTGCTTCAATAGCTTCCTTAGCTTCCTGCTCTGACTTTCCCTTTACGTTAGGCACTGTCACTTCTTTGTTTTCTTTACCTGTACTTATAGTAAGTACTATCTGTGAATTCTTTTCTACCTTTGAACCGCCTACATTGCCCTGGCTTATAACACAATCCTCTGCAACCGTATCAGAGCTTTGTGTAACAGCCTTATATCCAAGTCCAAGCTTATTAAGTGCTTTGATAGCATCCTCCTTTGTCATACCAACAACTTTCGGAACCTCTACCATATCTGACGAATTGTTATTAGCTGAATTAACAGTTGTTGCTTCTACTGAGGTTTTATTATTATTTGCTGTATTTTTACCATTTCCTACAAGCTTGATAACTACAAATATAGTTATCATAAGTATAATAACTGCAATACCGATACCGATGCATTTCATAACAAGCTCAAGCTTATCATTTCTCTCATCATCTATATCTTCATCCTTATCTGAATCATTCTCAAGAAGTTCATCATCTGTATCTTCGTTATCATCATCCAAATCATGTCCTGCATTTTCTGTAAGAAGTTCATCATCATCTGGATTATATTCTTCTTCATCCTTCTTTAATACACTATCATATGCAGAACCCATTCTGACAAAATCTTCATCTGGCATAACAAGTGACTTTTTAAGATCAACTATCAGTTCTGCTGCTGACTGATATCTTCTATCTGTCTTTTTCTGCGTACACTTAAGCACAATCTTATCTACACTTACAGGTACACCCTCTACAAGCTGTGAAGGCAGTGGTATACTATCCTGTATATGCTGGACAGCTACTGATACTGCTGAATCACCATCAAAAGGCACTGTTCCTGTGAGCATTTCAAAAAGAGTTATACCAAGTGAATATATATCACTTCTCTCATCTGAATATCCACCTCTTGCCTGCTCAGGCGAAATATAATGCACTGAACCCATAGATGCTGATGTGTTAATAGTAGCTGATGATGCAACCTTAGCTATTCCAAAATCTGTAACCTTTACTTTGCCCTCTTTTGAGATAATAATATTCTGTGGCTTAATATCTCTGTGGACAATATTGTGCTTATGTGCTGCATCCATACCATTAGCAACCTGTATTGCTATGCTGACAGCTTCTTTATATGGAAGCCTGCCTCTCTTCTCTATATATTTCTTAAGAGTTATGCCCTCTACAAGTTCCATAACAATATAATATATTCCATTCTCAACGCCAACATCATATACATTGACAACATTAGGATTGACAAGTCCTGCCGCTGACTGTGCCTCTGCCCAGAACTTGCTGACAAATGTCTTATCCTGGCTGAATTCAGATTTCATAACCTTAATAGCAACATATCTGTTAAGCTTATGACACTTGGCTTTATAAACATCAGCCATTCCACCCGTACCTATCTGTTCAATTATTTCATATCTGTCGGCTAAAAACATTCCTTCTCTTAACATGATTCTTTACCTTTCCAACTTATGGTTCAATCAATACTACTGATATATTATCTTTGCCACCATTATAATTAGCCTTTTTAACAAGGCTGTCAGCTGCTGTTTTAATATCAGCGCTTTCTTTGACAATGTGAAATATCTCTGAATCTTCAAGCATATTAGTAAGCCCATCTGAGCACATAAGAATAATATCATTATCTTTAAGATCCACTGAAAACATTTCTGCCTCCACAGTCTCACATCCACCGATTGCCCTGGTTATGTAGTTCTTTTTCTCATGTGTTCTTGCTGCTTTTCTGTCTATCTGGCCAAGCTGTACCATCTCTTCAACAAGCGAATGATCCCTTGTTATCTGTGTTATATCTTCTCCTATAACATAAAGTCTGCTGTCACCTACGTTAGCAACTCTTAAAGTGCTTCCAAAAATACTGGCAACTACAAGGGTTGTTCCCATACCTTCATACTCTTCTGACTCTCCTGCTTTCTTTAAAAGCAGCGTATTAACAAGCTTAATATTATCATCAACCGCATCAAGCGGATCCATACCTGCTGATTGCTTTAATAACTCAATAAGTGTATCTACTGTATATCTTGATGCCATATCTCCAGCCTTGTGACCACCCATGCCATCCGCAACAACAAAAATGTTTGGCAGGCACCCTATATTATCAAGCTTTGTATAGACATAATCCTGATTGACGGCTCTTTCAATTCCAACATCCGTCTTTGCAAATGCGTTCATCTCTCTCTCCATTCTCTTTTCAATAAGTATATGCCTATATACTTTTAACATTACAGGAAAAAATCTCCCATATAGTTCAGCAGCCTTTTATACCCAATCTGTAAATCACGACCCCGAACAGTAGCATTTTATCATAAACATCCAAAAAAAGCGATATATTTCAACCGCTTTTATAATTATTTAAAATATGTCTATAACATTCCTTCTATATGATTCTGTCTTAGCTGCCCGCAGGCGCCATCTATATCACGTCCCATTTCACGTCTTATAGTGACATTCACCCCTGCCTTTTCAAGTATTTCTTTAAAATTATGTATTGAATTCTTTTCAGACTGCTCATAATCTCTTTCCTTAATAGGATTAACCGGAATAAGATTAATATGACAGTTCATACCATGAACAAGCTTTATAAGCTGCCTTGCACACTCAGGCGAATCATTCACTCCTTTAACAAGGCTATACTCAAAGGATATTCTTCTTGCTGTCTGTAAAAGATAGTATCTGCATGCATCCATAATCTGTTCTATACTATATGTATAAGCTATAGGCATCATCGTTTTTCTTAGTTCATCATTTGGTGCATGAAGCGATATTGCCAGCGTTATCTGCAATTTAAGTTCTGCTAACTGTTTTATCCTTGGCACTAATCCACATGTTGAAACAGTTATATTTCTCTGACTTATATTAAGTCCTTTATCACTGTTTATAAGTCCAAGGAACTTTACAACATTATCATAGTTGTCCATAGGCTCACCAGAACCCATAATAACTATATTACTTACACGTTCACCTGTAAGACTCTGTATTCTGTATATCTGATCAAGCATCTCTGATGGTTCAAGATTTCTTACACATCCATTAAGTGTTGATGCACAGAATCTGCATCCCATTTTACATCCTACCTGTGAAGATATACATACTGAATTGCCATGATGATACCTCATAAATACACTTTCTATAAGATTACCATCATATAATCTGAAAAGGTATTTCTTTGTACCATCTATTTGGGACTCCTGTACCCTTACTGGTTCAAGACATGTATACAAAGTATTTTCTTTTAGAACTTTCTTTAACTTATCTGATATATTAGTCATCTCATCATAACTACAGGCAAGCTTTTCATGCATCCATGAATATAACTGTGCCGCCCTGAACTTTTTTTCACCAATGCTGACAATATAATCTGCCAGTTCATCATAGTTAAGCGACTTTATATCAATTTTTTCCATATATACCTCATTTCTGTGTGCATTAACTGTTTTTTATGAGCCTTGCAACAAAAAAGCCATCATTATCCTTATCAGGTGATGGCAGCATCTGAACATACTCTCCATCCCTGGTAAAACCAAGGCTTGTGCATATCCAGTCTGCATTATCCTCATTTTCTGACCGGTTAATAGTACATGTACTATACACAAGTGTACCACCTGGCTTTACATACATGCTTACAACCTCTAGTATATCTCTTTGAAGCCTGATTATATCAGATATTTTTTCAGGACTTATATTATATCTTATATCAGGCTTACGTCCCATGATTCCAAGTCCTGAACAAGGAAGGTCGGCTATTACTATATCAGCTTTTCCAACAAGACTATCATCCTTATCTAATGCATTATATACCTGGACATCTATATTAGATATTCCAAGTCTTTCTATATTATCATCTATTAATGATACTTTATAATCGGATACATCTCTTGATATAACTCTTCCTGTTATGCTTTTAATGATATTTTCTTCAACACCATCATCAGGAATATCTTTTATATTCGCATATGCAGATTCCACTGCCTTCAGTGCTGCATTTACCGACTTTCCACCAGGTGCAGCACACACATCTACTATGAGGCTGTCTATTGAGGGCAAAACATACTCTCCTGCTGCCATTGAACTTATATCCTGTATCTGATACAACCCTTCATTAAAGCTTTCAAGTGCCGTCAGATGATCATATCCTGATATTTCATATGCATATGGTATGTCAGGAACAGCATTAACTGTAACTCCCTCTTTCTCTAACACATCCTTTATGTGTTTAACGCCACCCTTTAATGTATTACATCTGATATATGTCTTTTTATCTTTTTTCATACCAGCAAGAATACTCTTAACATCTTCATAAGACATATATTCCATCCACATATTTATTATCCATTCCGGCATTGAATATTTCACCGACAGATATTTTTGTGGTTCCTGTACCATATCTGGATATACTATATTTTCTTTGTTACGTGATATATTTCTTAGTACTCCGTTAACAAAGCCCTTAAGTCCTGTAAAACCTCTTTTAGCTGCAAGCTTTACCGCCTCATTACAGGCTGCTGAATCAGGTATATTCTCCATGTATATAAGCTGGTATACTGCCATTCTCATAATACGCCTTATTACTGGTTTCATTTTATTAACAGGTGTTTTAGAAAACTGATTAATTATGTAGTCAAGCTCTATCCTGCATTCAATAGTACCTAATGCAAGTCTGTTTATAAATGCTCTTTGTGCTCTGTCCAGATACTGATACTTTGAGAGAGCATTATTAATAGTTATGTGGGAAAATTCTCCTTCTTTCTCTATCTCCGTAAGTATATCAAGCACTACTGCCCTTAAGTTAACTTCCATATAAAATATGCCCTTTCATAGTAGTATTAAACATCCTATACTAATCTGCACCAAAAACCGTTCCTGCTTCAACCCTGCAGCCAAGTAAAAATGCATCTATTTTCATCCTTTTCTTGCCTTCAAGCTGTACTTCATTGAGACTTAAATAATCAACTCCGCATTTAACTATAAGTCTTTTTTTATCTACATAGCATACAGTTGCAGGTGCAATGCTGGCATCCCTTTGTATTTCCTGCTCTATATCATTAAACTTAGATGAATCAGCTATATCTGATATGTTATGTACAACATCTGCATCCCATATTTTTAACATTTTACCATTGTAATGTGTATACGCACTTGGCCATGGATTAAGTCCTCTTATAAGACATTCTATATCATGTGCTGGCTTACTAAAATCAAGCTCACCCATAGACTTCTTCAACATCGTTACATATGAACTTTTTGAATCATCCTGTTTTACTGGCGTTATTGTCCCCTCTTCAAGTCCTTTCAGTGTTTCTATAAGCAGCTCTGCACCAACTATGCTTAATCTGTCAAAAAGGCTTCCACCTGTTTCTTTCTTATCAAGCTTCACTTTTTTAACAAGAAGAATATCACCTGTATCAAGTCCTTCATCCATCTTCATAGTCGTGACACCTGAATATTCACATCCATCTATAACTGCCCACTGTATAGGAGATGCACCTCTATATTCTGGAAGTAATGATGCATGTACATTTACACATCCAAAGCGTGGCATATCTATTATACTTTTTGGAAGCAGCTGTCCAAAAGCAACAACTACAAATATATCTGCATCATATGTTCTTAGCTTTTCTATAAACTCTTCATTTCTTGCTTTTTCTGGCTGCAGCACTTCTATCCCAAGCTTTACAGCCTCCTGCTTAACAGGTGAAAACACAAGCTCTTTGCTTCTTCCCTTTGGTTTGTCTGGCTGTGTTACTACTGCTGCCACCTCATGTCCTGCTTCTACAAGTGCTTTAAGTGTGCCGACCGCAAAGTCAGGCGTCCCCATAAATATAACCTTCACTATTCTTCATCCTCCATTTCAGTATCAAGCAGCTTTCCCTCAACCTTATCAACATACATTATTCCATCAAGATGATCTATCTCATGGAGCAGACATCTTGCAAGAAGTTCTTCACCTTCAACAATAATCTCCTCCATATCTTCATTAAGTGCCTTTACCTTAGCATATGATGGTCTTGTAACTATACCTGATTTACCTGGAACACTAAGACAGCCTTCCTGTCCTGTCTGTGAACCGCTTGTTTCAAGCACTACCGGGTTAATGAGTACTATTGGGTCATCTCCACAATCAATAACAACCAGTCTTTTTCTTATGCCAACCTGTGGTGCTGCAAGTCCAACACCATTCGCATCATACATTGTCTCAAACATATCATCAATAAGTTCCTGTATTCTTGGTGTCATTTCTGTTATTTCTTTTGCTTTTTTTCTAAGTATCTCATCACCAAGAGTTCTTATATTTCTTATCGCCATTATTATTCCTCCGTTTTAACATTATTTATAATCATTAAGTGTTGTAAATATCTGGTACATCGTTTTCGAAACGATGTACTAGTTAACATCATACTGGATGCTTATATTTTTAAACATATCATTATCCTGTATGTATTTATCTATGCAGTCCATAAGATATGAAAGCCTGCTAAAATCAGCACTTCTTAAATATATTATTTTAGTGTATACATCACTTATTTTATATATAGGTGCATTCGATGGGCCAAGAAGCTTTATATTATCTGAAAGCCCTGCTGTCTTTTTCTCAAGCAGCTGCTTTATATTTTCTGCAGCTTTCAAAAGCTTATTCTCATCTTCTGAACTGATATTTATTTTAATCATGTTACTTACAGGTGGATATGAAAGCATTTTTCTATATGCTATTTCTTTATCATAGAAGCCTGTGTAATCCTGGCTGGCTGCGCATATTATACCATAATTATCTGGTGAATACGTCTGTATAACCACTTCGCCCCTTCTTACACCTCTTCCAGCCCTGCCGGCTGCCTGGGTTACAAGCTGGAATGTTCTTTCAACTGCCCTGTAATCTCCTGAATAAAGTGACATATCTGCTGCAACTATACCAACAAGTGTAACCTTTGGAAAATCATGTCCCTTGACTATCATCTGCGTTCCTACAAGAACGTCTGCCTGCTGTGTTGCAAATGCATTCAATATATGTTCATGTCCATCTTTTCCTTTGGTCGTATCCAAATCCATACGCAGCACTGTTGCATCCGGAAACATCTTATGTACTGCATCTTCAACAGCCTCTGTTCCTGCCTTAAAGCCTGATATATATCTTGAACCACATTCCGGACATATCTTAACCTGCGGTGTTTCATAGCCACAGTAATGACATACAAGCCTTCCGTTACGATGTGCAGTCATGGAAACATCACAATGTGGACACTTACAGACATATCCACAGGCTCTGCATGATACGAATCCAGCTGTTCCACGTTTATTAAGGAACAACATTATCTGCTCTTTTTTCGTAAATTTGTAGCATCTTTTTAGTATTAGTTAATTGGTTATTA